>Ga0189275_100133_pt1 | contig 102478 bp, 83 predicted proteins | sample N19A6minimetaG_FD_130329 | JGI IMG/M metagenome (GOLD analysis project Ga0189275, IMG submission 130329) | Marine microbial communities from the Costa Rica Dome - N19 A6 mini metaG | ecosystem: Environmental > Aquatic > Marine > Oceanic > Photic zone | place: Costa Rica: the Eastern Pacific...
AACATTGAGGGTTTGAAAGAACTTCGCTTTACTCGAAAAGGGCCGTCTTTCACCGTAAAAAAAAGTACCAACCCTCCTAAAACAGATAAGCAAGAAGTTCCAATCATAACAAAACGCCACGGTAAATCTCCGCCAAGATACTTTAGAAAATGAGGAAAAGCTGTTCCTAAAACCAAAGCTCCAACCAAGTAGCCTAAAGCTTTACCTAAGCCATTCTTATGCCAGTCAGATGCTATTTTCATTCCAACAGGATAAATTCCGGCAAGAAAAAATCCTGTTAGCAAGCGAGTAAACATCACTTCCGTAAAATTGGAACTGAAGATAGTGAGTAGATTCGCAAATGCACCGAGAACAGCGCAAACCAAAAAAACTTTAACAGGAGAAAATCTATCAGCAATACTTAAGACAGCAAATACCAATGTTCCAATAATAAAGCCTGCCTGAACTGCCATAGTGATAAACCCTACAAACATTTCGAGCAAACCAAGTTCCGTAATTAATTCAGGAACAACTGCATTTCCCGCAAACCAAAGAGAAGTACCTGCAAATTGAGAGAATACAATTACAGGTAAGATGTGCTTGGGAATTGCAGTATTGATTTTCATAAAAGAAGAAAAGGAAGAATCCATTTAAAATATACTCAAATTGTAAGATTGATTTTAATGCCTCGATAATGATTATCTATCATATAGAATGAAATCATTTTTTATGTTGTTAATGGATTAAAACTGTAAAGAAAAAGGATTATGTCAGATAAAAAGAACGAAAGCTCGGGAACATATAACGCAAATGATGTAAGTAAATGCCCATTTCATAATGGCTCAATGAATAAAGATGCAGGAGGAGGAACAAGAAATAGAGACTGGTGGCCCAACAAGTTGAATTTGAGTATTCTCAGGCAGCATTCTTCGAAATCAAATCCAATGGGAGAGGATTTTAATTATGCAGAAGAATTTAACAAATTAGATTTGAATGCTGTTAAGAAAGATTTAACTGAATTAATGACAGATTCTCAAAACTGGTGGCCGGCAGATTTCGGTCATTACGGTCCATTAATGATTCGGATGGCTTGGCACAGTGCTGGAACCTACAGAGTTACTGATGGTCGTGGCGGCGGCGGTGCAGGAACACAGCGTTTTGCCCCATTAAATAGCTGGCCTGACAATGTTAATTTGGATAAAGCTCGATTATTGCTTTGGCCGATTAAGCAAAGATATGGTAGAAAACTTTCTTGGGGCGACCTAATGATCCTTGCAGGAAATGTTGCTTTGGAATCAATGGGTTTTGAGACATTTGGTTTTGGTGGAGGTCGTGTCGATACCTGGGAGCCGGCTGAAGATGTCTATTGGGGATCTGAAGGGGAATGGCTAGGTAACAAGCGCCACAATGAAGAAGGTGATTTGGAAAAACCTTTGGGAGCAGATCATATGGGATTGATTTATGTAAATCCTGAAGGTCCTGATGGAGAACCGGATCCGTTAAAAGCAGCTACTTTTATTAGACAAACTTTTGCCCGCATGGCAATGAATGATGAAGAAACAGTTGCCCTGATTGCAGGTGGACATACATTTGGAAAAACTCATGGAGCGGCACCGGAAGATCATCTTGGCTCTGAGCCGGAAGCCGCAGGAATTGAACAGCAAGGTTTGGGTTGGAAAAGCACCCATAGATCGGGAAAAGGTGCTGATACAATTACTAGTGGATTAGAAGGAGCATGGACACAGAAACCAACCGAATGGTCAAATCTCTTTTTTGAAAATATGTTTAAATACGAATGGGAAAAATATAAAAGTCCTGCAGGTGCTTGGCAATGGAGACCGGTTGACGGGGGTGGAGAAGGAACAATACCTGATGCACATGATCCTGATAAAAAGCATGCACCTTTTATGTTGACAACCGATCTTTCTTTAAAAGTAGATCCGGCATACGAGAAAATTTCAAGAAGATTCCTTGAAAATCCGGATGAGTTTGCAGATGCCTTTGCAAAAGCTTGGTACAAGCTAGTTCATCGTGACATGGGACCGAAATCTTTATTGTTAGGACCAGAAGTCCCAGAAGAAGAATTACTGTGGCAAGATCCAATTCCTGAAGTTGATCATGAATTAATTAATGAAAAAGAGATTGAAGAGATGAAAGCTAAAATTCTTGATTCGGGATTATCTGTTTCAGAATTAGTGTCAACAGCTTGGGCTTCGGCTTCAACATTCCGTGGATCTGACAAAAGAGGTGGAGCAAACGGTGCAAGAGTTCGTTTAGCACCACAGAAAGACTGGGAAGTGAACAATCCTGAGCAGTTAGCAAAAGTCTTAGAAACTCTGGAAGGAATCAAAAGTGATTTTTCTAAAGAGGTTTCTATGGCAGATTTAATCGTTTTAGGTGGATGTGCCGCAATTGAGAAAGCGGCAAATGAAGCAGGGCATGAAATTTCAGTTCCATTTACTCCCGGAAGAACTGATGCTACAGCAGAACAAACTGATGTAGAATCTTTTGCCTGGTTAGAACCTGCAGCAGATGGATTCCGAAATTATTTTGCTCCAAAGCATAACACAACGATGGAAGAAATGTTGGTTGATAAAGCGCAACTGATGACATTAACTGCTCCTGAAATGACAGTTCTGGTTGGTGGAATGCGAGTTCTTGGAACAAACTATGATGGCTCCAAAAAAGGAGTGTTTACGGATAAGCCCGGAACACTTTCTAACGATTTCTTTGTAAATCTTCTGGATATGAATACCACTTGGCAAGCAACTACGGATAAGCAAAATGTATTTGCGGGTAGCGACAGAAAAACCGGAGATGTTAAATGGAGTGGCTCACGAGCTGACCTAATCTTTGGTTCAAATTCTGAATTACGAGCTATCGCAGAAGTGTATGGAACAAATGACTCTGAAGAGAAATTTGTAAACGACTTCGTTAAAGCCTGGGACAAAGTGATGAATCTGGATAGATTTGACTTGAAATGATTTGATATAGATTATATCAACTTTAGGTCATTCCGTTGCGAAAGTCGGAATCTGGATGTAATAAAGCTAACAAGTTTATTAAAAATACAGATTTGAGAACATTCGTCCACTTTCTAAAGTTATTGGTGGCGGACAAACCGCTAAATGTCTTAGTTAACAATTCTCGCTCCGATGGTCTCCGTCGGAGCGTTTTTTATTCGTTCATAATCCACCTATGAACTGAGTGAGTTAGTCTCCTTGAGTAACAAGGAATTGGAATTTATTTAATCAACAACATGCTCTTAGTCTCGATTAAATTGTCTGCTCTGATTGTATAAAAATAAACTCCACTCGAAAATTCTGATGCATCAAAAGTAACCGAAAATTTCCCTGCATTTTTACGCTGATCAACTAAAGTGGCTACGCGTTGCCCAAGAGTGTTAGACACAAAAAGTTGAACATTGGCAGCTTCAGGGAGTAGATAGCTAATTTGAGTACTCGGGTTGAAAGGGTTAGGGTAGTTTTGGGATAAAGAAAACTCGCTGGGAACTTCTAAAAGCTCATTTGAGACTGTTGTGGTCGGACATGTACCCCAAATCGGTTTATTCGCATCAGTTAAAGGAGTATTAGCAGATATAAATAAATCCGGCTCCGTGGAAATATTACTCACACACCATGAACTTATATCAGTGTTGAAAGCCCTTGCATCGTAAAACATACCATACATATTTGTCACATTTGAAACGTCCCAGCTTCCTATGTCCTGATTGAAAGAATATGCAGAGGAAAACATATTACTCATATCCGTAACATTTGAAACGTCCCAGTTTCCTATATCCTGATTAAAAGAATATGTTGCGAACATACTATTCATATTCGTTACATTTGAGACATCCCATGCTCCTATATCAGAGTTGAACGATGTTGCACTAACAAACATCTTCTCCATATCTGTTACATTAGATACATCCCAAGCGCTTATATCTGCGTTGAATGATTTTGCATGAAAAAACATATTATTCATATCCGTAACACTTGAAACGTCCCAAGCACTTATATCAGCATTAAATGCTGCTGCGTGGATGAACATGCCAGACATTATGGTTACATTTGAAACGTCCCAATTACCTATATTTCCATTGAATACTGTTGCATAAGCGAAAATGCCATTCATATCGGTAACACCTGAAACATTCCAAGATCCTATATCCTGATTAAAAGCTTCAGCAAAGGAAAACATAACATCCATATCTTTAACACTTGAAACGTCCCAATCAACAATATCCCTGTTGAATGATGTTGCATAAAAAAACATCCCAGGCATATTTATAACATGTGAAACATCCCAAGCTCCAATTTCCTGATTAAAAGCAGATGCTCCTGAAAACATACCAGTCATATCTGATACGCTTGAAACATTCCAAACACCGATTTCTTTGTTGAACTCCTTTGCGCCGTTAAACATCTCTTTCATATCAGTTACATTTGAAACATTCCAGTTTCCTATATCTTGATTAAATGCGTACGCACCCCTAAACATCAAACTCATGTCCGTTACGGTAGAAACGTCCCACGAGCTTATATCAGCATTGAAGGTTGTTTTATCGAGAAACATATTACTCATATCGGTAATACCACTTGTACAACTTGTAGAGGCATTCTCAATAGTGATTTGGTTTTTGGTACGTTTAGTATAAGTTATTCCACCGATATCACCTGTATCACCAACTTCCGCAGCTTCACAAGAAACTGTTACACCATTATTAAGAAGGACAAAATCTTGAGCGAGTATTTGATTTGTAGTTAGTAGAAGTGAAAAAAATAGTGGAAGAGAAAGCAATTCTTTCATAGGATTATTAACTAATTAATTAGTAAAAATGGGGAACCAATTTTTAATTATTTGTTCAATAAATAAATCTTACGCCAAATAATTATAGAGTTCAACGCCTAAATAGGTAGTATTTGTGATAACTATCTTCCAACCTTGGTCTACCCTTTATTATACTGTTGAAACCTCAAGTCAACACCAACTAAAGTAGACCAAGTATAATATCTATCGGTCTTTTGCAGGAAAATGATGTAAGTCAGATATGCCTTCATGCTTAAAAAAAAGGCAACCAAATTAACTTTGATTGCCTTTTAAATGAGCGGGAGACGGGATTCGAACCCGCGACCCCAACCTTGGCAAGGTTGTGCTCTACCAGCTGAGCTACTCTCGCTTTTCAATAAAACATTTCATTTCTGAAACGGCTCTAAATATAAGGCTGATTTGCTTTACAATTCAACCTTAATTTTAAGAATTTATCAACGAATTTTAGGAAGTTTTTTCTTCCTCTCTCATCTTCTGGCATTCGCAATTTATACCATGTTCTTTACAGAGAGGGTGATCCGGTGCAGATGAAATTCGAGCCTTACAAGGTCCTCGTCCATGGTGGATCATCAAATGAGAAAGATCGGTCCAATTTTCTTGTGGAAATAGCGCCATCAAGTCTCGTTCAATTTTATCCGTATTTGATTTATGTTTTGTTAGCCCGAATCGATTTGAAAACCGTTTCACGTGCGTATCAACAACCACTCCTTCATTAATTCCAAAAGCATTGCCAAGTACTACATTTGCTGTTTTTCGAGCGGCGCCACGAAGTTTTAAAAGATCATCCATATTCTGTGGGACTTCCCCGCCAAATTCTTCAGTGAGAATAGTTGAAGTCTCTTTTAGTGATTTCGCTTTATTTCGAAAAAAACCTGTGGTGCGAACGAGCTCTTCCAGTTCTTCTAATGGAGCTTGGGCCATAAGTTCCGGAGTAGGGTAGGTTTCGAAAAGAGCAGGGGTAACTTTGTTAACCCGTACATCGGTACATTGGGCACTTAAAATAGTAGCAATCAGCAATTCAAAAGGATTGCGATGATCCAGTTCACACTCGGGGTTTGGATAATAGGTGTAGAGTTCTTTTAAAATTTCTTGAGCTCGGTCTTTTTGCTTCTTAGTTTTTCTGGGAAGTTTCTGCTTCGACATAGATTAAATTAATTTCCTAAACATAAAGATTGTTACTCAGATAATGAACTTATGTGTGATATAGTTTCTAACTTATGTGAATGAATTTTTCAAAGAAATATAGCTCGACCGAAGTCTACGCAATTCTAGTACTGTTCATTTTAATGCTGATCTATATTTGCAGTTTCGTAGATCGACAAATTATTGCGGTACTTGCAACTCAAATAAGAACAGAGCTAAGTTTTTCAAATACTCAGGTAGGTATTCTTTATGGACCTGCATTCTCTCTGGTATATGCGTTTTGTGGAATTTTTATGGGAAGACTGGCAGATCAGTTTTCCAGAAAATACATCATTCTTTCCGGTCTTTTGATATGGAGTTTAATGACCTTCGCAAGCGGTTTCGCTAACTCCTTCGCTTTTTTGCTTTCGGCTAGATTTGCAATTGGAATAAGTCAATCTGCTTTAAGTCCCTCTGTATACTCACTATTAGCAGATTATTTTAGCCCGAAACACAGAGCAAGAGTTTTTTCAGTGTATGCTTCTGGAATATTTATTGGTGTTGGGCTTTCATTTTTAATTGGAGGGTCAATCGCTCAAAGCTACGATTGGCGGGTCGCGCTAAAGTCAGTAGGATTGCCAGGTATTGGATTGGCTTTGCTGGCATATTTTGTGTTGAAGGAACCAATTAGAGAGAAAACAGAAATTTCAAAGTCAGGAGAACAGAGTTTTATAGAAGTACTGAAGTTCATCCTAAAGAAACCTACGGTTCGGTATCATTTGATGGGGTTTTCAATGCTTGCTCTTAGCGGCTATACAATTTTGGCTTTTATTGGAACAATTTTGACGGATGTATTTGATTCTTCAAATCTGATTAGTAGTTATGGATGGTTTATGTTTGCGACTGGAGTAAGTGTAAATGCGTCTGGCTGGTTAGCGGATAAACTGGCTTTAAGGTTTGGAGATGATAAAAGATTCGTAATGGGAATTGTCGCAGCGCTTGGAGGAATTCCGTTATACTACTTTGGGTTATTTTCAGAAAATGCTTTTTGGGGTTTGATGCTGATCGGAAGTGCTAATGTAATTTCATCTTCATACAATGGAGTTGCGGCTGCATTAATACAAGATTTTGTAGGTTCGAAGATGCGTGGTGTTGCCGGATCTATTTATCTTTTCGTAATAAGTATTGTAGGTTTTGGAATAGGGCCACCTGCAACGGGTTGGTTGATGGATCATGTATTCACAGGCCCCAAAGGACCATCACAAGCAATGTTTAGTGTGTTCGTAGTTTGTGGATTTTTGGCTACATTTTGTTTTATGAAAGCGATGAAGAGTTATAGTACGGATAAAGTTTAGGGCATTCTATACATCCTTCAAAGCTTCATTCAATGCCTGAAGACTCTTCTTAGCATCGCCAAAAAACATCTGATTTTTCTCAGTATAGAATAAAGGATTATCAATTCCGGCATAGCCAAAACTTAAACTTCGTTTAAACACCACCGTGCGTTTAGCTTCGTCAACATTTAAAATCGGCATTCCGTAAATAGGACTTCCCGGTGAAGTTTTCGCCATTGGATTAACCACATCATTGGCTCCAATAATCAAAACAACATCTGAACTAGCAAATTCAGGATTTATTTGATCCATATCATACAGCTGATCGTAAGGAACATCAGCTTCGGCTAATAATACATTCATATGTCCGGGCATTCTTCCTGCAACAGGATGAATTCCGTATTTAACTTGAACACCACGTTCTTCCAGGTTTGCAGCTACCTCTTTTACTATATGTTGAGCCTGAGCAACAGCCAAGCCATATCCCGGCACGATAATTACTTTAGATGCATAAGCAACTTGAATGGCAAGATCAGTAGCAGAAGTTTCCCGAACGGTTTTGTCTCCATCATCGCCAGATGTTCCTGTCCCTCCGCTATCTCCGCCAAAAGTTCCAAATATCACGTTGAACAGTGAGCGATTCATAGCTTTACACATGATCTGGGTCAGAATCAATCCGGCTGCGCCAACCAAAGCTCCCGAAACAATGAGTAATGTATTTCCGATTACAAACCCAGCCATAGAAGCTGCAAGTCCTGAGTAAGAATTTAGCAAAGAAATAACGACCGGCATATCCGCTCCTCCTATCGGTATTACTGATGTGATTCCAATAAGAAGTGACAATCCGAGAATTATCCAGAAAATAGTTTGATTGGTAGGATCAAAAGTGAAGACTCCAATCAGCACTAAAACGCCAATCATTGATCCTATATTTATAACATTTAATCCTGGAAAAGTGATGGCATTGCCTGAAATAAAGCCCTTAAGTTTTCCAAAAGCGACAAAGCTACCTGTTAAAGTTAAAGCCCCAATAAAAATACTCAATCCGGTTGTTACTAATCCGGTAGAATCCATTATTGTTGGATCGCTGTATCTGCTCAATTCACCCCAGGCCACTAAAGCTGATGCTCCGCCTCCAAATCCATTAAACACTGCAACCAATTCCGGCATGGCGGTCATAGCTACTTTTTTTGCCAGAACTACACCAATCAAACTACCTATCAGTACTCCGATAATTATCCATTCAAAAGAAACAATTTGCTGATCAAAAAGAGTAACAATAATTCCGATCAACATTCCTGTTGCAGCAAGCTGATTTCCTTTTCGGGCGGTTGCTGGCGAGCCGAGTAATTTCAATCCGCGAATAAAAAAAGCGGTCGCAACTAAGTATATAAGCTGAATAGCATCCGGTAAATAGTTGGCAATATAGTCTGGAAGAAATTGACTCATTTGTCATCCTCCTTTTTTTTGAACATTTCCAGCATTCTGTCGGTTACCATAAAACCGCCTACCACATTTATGGTTGCAAAAATAATAGCTGTCACTCCAAGAATCTGAGTTACTAATCCTCCATCAGTCCCGGTAACAATTAAAGCACCAACAATAGTAATTCCTGAAATAGCATTAGCGCCAGACATAAGAGGAGTATGCAAAGTTGGGGGTACTTTTGAAATTAACTCAAAACCAATGAAGCAGGCTAGAACGAAAATAAATAAAAGCAGAATTAAAGGGACTTCAGTCATAGTTTTTGGAATTAGGAATACAGCAATTAGGAATAATGTCTCTTATTCCTAATTACTGATTCAGTTATTCTTAATTAGAGGAGAAATAATTTCGCCGTTATGGGTAATGGTGGTATTTAATAAAATTTCATCTTCAAAATTGAAAATAGGTTTCCCTTCTTTAAGTAATAAATTCAAAAGAGCCAGCATGTTTTTTGCATATAACATGCTGGCATGGTTTGCTAATTGGCTTGGAAGGTTAATTGGACCAACAATTTTAACTTCGTTTACAACCTGGATTGTGCCTGCTTTAGTGAGTTCACAATTTCCACCATTTTCGGCGGCCAAATCTACAATTACTGATCCTGGTTTCATATCAGCAACCATTTCTTTGGTGATGAGAAGAGGAGCAGGACGCCCGGGAATTAAAGCAGTTGTAATAATTATATCCGATTTCTTTGCGTGCTGATGAATAAGGTCTCGTTGCTTCAGTTTATCATCTTCGGTTAATTCTTTTGCATAGCCACCTTTTGTTTCAGTTTCCTCATCAGAAAGCTCTACTTCTATAAACTTGGCACCTAAACTTTGAACTTGTTCTTTTACAGTAGGGCGAACGTCGAAAGCTTCAACAACGGCACCCAATTTTCGACAAGTAGCAATAGCTTGTAATCCTGCAACACCGGCTCCCAGAATCAGTGCTTTAGAGGGAGGAATGGTTCCGGCAGCAGTCATCATCATCGGGAAATATTTGTCCAATTCATTTGCTGCAATCAATGATGCTTTATAACCGGCGATTGAACTCATCGAAGAAAGAGCGTCCATATTCTGAGCTCGCGATATTCTAGGAATAGCATCCATACCCAAAGATGAGATGTTATTTTTTTGAAGAGCCGAAACTAATTCAGGGTGTTGAAGCCCCCATATAAAACAAACCAATATTGCATTTTTTTTTAGTTTGGAAAGATCCTCGATTGGCGGGCATTGAATAGCGAGTATAACATCAGCTTTAGAAAGTAATTCATCTTTAGAGTGAATGATTTTTGCACCCGACTCTTCATAGCTTTTATCTAAAAAATTAGAAGACAGTCCTGCATTTTCTTCAACCCAAATTTCCAGATTTTGAGTAATTAACTTTGAAACAACTTCAGGGCTTAATGCAACCCTTTGCTCGTGTTCAGTGGTTTCTTTTAAAACTCCAAGAATCAATGCTACCTCCTATATTGGTTTTCGGAACTTAACGAAAAGCAGCTTTACTCAAAAACAAATAAATAAAGTTCTTGCTATTGATTTTAGAATTGCGATATTAAAGGAAACAAAACAGAGAGTTAGAGCTATGGTTATGAAATGCATTACTTCTATGCTGGTTGCAATTTTTGTACTCTCAATTGCCTGCAAAGATAAAAATAATGTAGAAACGGGCACAGAGTTTCCGGATGAGTTTTTGGGAGTTTGGGAAGCAGATCCTGCAAACATTCCAGACAATGAAGATGATGAAGGTGGAATTTTTATGCACTTTGAAAGCGATACCGTAACATTTTATGGTAGAGTTGGTGATGTTGATGATCCCTTTTGTTATTTAACGGAACCAGTTTATGAGATAATTAAATTCGAAGGGAATAGATTTACTTTAAACATCTTAGGATTAGAGGAAGAAACTTTAGCTGAGCTAACTATTAGAGTAAATAATGATGTAATGGAATGGGTATTCACAAAAAATGATACAGACCGATGGTATAAAAGAGATGAAGATGTTTCAAGTTTTGTGCCGGACTGCGGTACGGAGTTTAAGAGTAAATCATTAACAAAATTCAAAAACCTTAGAACATGGTAAAGTTAAATAATACCTCATTTTTTCTATTAGCTATTTTTGTTTTTGCTACAGCCTGTAAAAGTAATTCTGACGCGAAATTAGAATTTCCTGAAGAGTTCAGAGGAGTAATATGGGAATTTAGTGAAGAAGATCAAGATTCATCCGACTTCTTCATCGAGTTTAGTAATGATGAGATCTTCTTTACGGATAATTTTGATGAAGACTGTTATTATTTCTCAAAAGGAAGTTTGGTAGAAAAAAAAGGAGAAAGATATACCATAGAAGAAGTGTATGATGGGGAAGTTGAAGGATCATCAGCTTATATAAAACGCATCAATAATGAACTTTGGGTTAGTGGTGTAGAAAGTTATCAAACAAAAGAAGTATACGTTCAATCTGAGCGGACAAAGCCTTCTTTTGTACCCAAATGTGAAGATTCACCGTTAAAGAGAAAGTCAATGCTTCAGGGTGATTGATCTGTTCATGATCTTGTAGATTCAGTAAATATCCTTCTTTCTATATTTTGAATTAGAGTTGCCTATCACTGATATAGAAACAATCAAGCAAAATGATGTCTGAATTTTTGTACTTTTAACGAAAATAAAAATTAAGAAATCATTTACAATGGAAGACATTGCGGGTAAAACATTTAAGGTAGTAATTGTAGGAAGTGGTCCTGCAGGATTAACAGCGGCTCTTTATGCTGCACGAGCAGATTTAAATCCGTTAGTTTTTGAAGGACCAGAGCCGGGTGGTCAGCTGATGACTACTACCGATGTAGAAAACTTTCCGGGCTACCCTGATGGAGTTATGGGACCGCAAATGATGGATGACTTCCGTCAACAAGCAACTAAGTTTGGCGCTGATTGCCGATATGGTTTTGTTACCGATATCGACTTTGAATCTCGTCCTTACAAAATGGTAGTTGACGAGAAAACTGAAATTAAAGCACGTACTATTATAGTTTCTACTGGTGCATCAGCGATGTGGTTAGGTTTGGAGAGTGAAACACGACTTCGTGGAAAAGGCGTTTCCGCATGTGCTACTTGTGATGGAGCATTTTTTAGAAATCAACATGTGATTATTGTTGGCGGCGGCGATACAGCGATGGAAGAAGCTACTTTCCTTACTAAGTTCGCCAGCAAAGTAACTGTAGTTCATCGACGTGATGAGCTAAGAGCTTCCAAAGCGATGCAAACCCGTGCATTCGAAAATGAAAAGATTGAATTTATGTGGGATAGTGAAGTAGAAAAAGTTCTTGGTGAGCAAGTCGTGGAAGGGGTAAATATTAAAAACAGGAATACCGGTGAAATTACAACTTTGGGTGATGTAACAGGTGTATTTATCGCGATCGGTCACAAACCAAATACAGATCTATTTAAGAATGTTCTTAGTATGGATGATGTAGGATACATTCAAACCAAAGGGCAATCTACCAAAACTGATCTTCCTGGAATTTTTGCCTGTGGTGATGCTATGGATTCATTTTACCGTCAAGCAGTTACAGCTGCCGGTACAGGTTGTAAAGCCGCTTTAGATGCCGAGCATTATCTCAGTAATAATCTAAGCAAAGAAGCTATTGCTGAAGAGCACTGGAAGTAATTCCGTATGAAAGAACTCCTTCAGTCACTTCTAAAAGAAGCTGGAATTGAGCCTGCTTTAATTGAAGAAATTCAGAAAGTAGGGGTGCCCCAAAAAGCGGCTATGGGAGAACTTTTAATTACTCCCGGAAGTACTTCTATGTATATGCCATTTGTCCTTAATGGCGTTTTGAGTGTGGTTCGTCAAGATGATAATGGAAATGAAATATTGCTCTATTATCTGGAAGGAGGAGAGACTTGTGCAATGTCATTAGCTTGCTGTATCGAAGGAAAAAAGAATGACTTTAAGGTGACCGCTGAAGAAGATTCAGTACTATGGATGGTGCCGATGAATCATTTAGATAAATGGATACAGGAATATAAATCATTCCGAAAATACATATTTAGCTCCTACCAAGTACGCTTCGATGAGTTGCTTGAAACCATTGACAGCGTAACTTTTCTGAAATTGTATGAGCGTTTATACAAATATTTGCTAGACAAGAAGCAAGCTACAAGATCATATGAGATCAATATGTCTCATGAGCAAATTGCTCAACATTTAAACACATCCAGAGTTGTGGTGTCTCGTCTTTTAAAACAGCTCGAAAACGAAGATAAGATCGAGATAGAGAGAAATAGGATTTCCATTCTTTAAAACATCTTCATCTGTAACTAATGTTACACAATATCTGGTCAAAGCTTAGGATATTTGGTCATTAACTTAAACCAAGTTCTAGATGTTATGACTAAAAATATTGGAAGCACAGATAAAACAATCCGGTTCCTAATAGCAATCACAGTAGCTGTACTTTATTTCACAAACATAATTGCCGGAACACTAGGAATTATTCTTCTGGTAGTGGGCGGCATTTTAGCTGCTACAGCTTTAATAAATTTTTGTCCGATTTGGGCAGCCATTGGAGTAAAAACAACTCCTAGATCAGAGAGCTAAGAACTTAAAAAAACTATTTAACAGACTATTCAAATATGATAGATTTTATAAAACAACCGTGGCCATGGTATGTGGCTGGACCTTTAATTGGACTTGTTGTCCCGATCTTATTAATAGCAGGCGGAAAGCTTTTTGGTGTTTCATCAATTCTAAGGCATGCTTGCGCAGCTTGCGTTCCCGGAGATATTGAGTTTTTTAGATACGATTGGAAAAAATCAGGAAAATGGAACCTCATATTTGTATTAGGGACAATTATTGGAGGTTTTATTGGGGGATGGATACTTAGCAATCCAGAAGCTATTGAGCTGTCATCACAAACAATAGTAGAACTACAAGCTCTAGGTGTCTCTAACTTTAATGGCATGCTTCCGTCAGATGTGTTTAGCTGGGAAAATCTGGCAACACCACAAGGAATGCTGCTAATGGTAGCAGGTGGTTTTTTGGTTGGTTTCGGGGCACGCTATGCGGGAGGTTGTACATCCGGACATGCGATAAGTGGTTTAGCAGACCTTCAACTAGGTTCCTTACTAGCAGTTATCGGTTTTTTCGCCGGTGGATTGTTTATTACTCACGTCATCTATCCCATTCTATTTTAATTATTGAAAACATGAAGAATTATATAAAGTATTTATTAGCAGGAATTTTCTTTGGAATCGTACTTATCAAATCAGAAGTAGTTTCTTGGTTCAGAATTCAGGAAATGTTTCGATTCGATTCCTTTCATATGTATGGAATAATCGGCTTAGGAGTTTTAGTAGCTATGATTTCTATCCAAATCATAAAAAAATGGAATGTCAAAGATGTGGAAGGAAATGTGATAACCATTCCTCCAAAAGACCCTAAACAAGTTACAAGATATTTAGTAGGTGGTACACTATTCGGTTTTGGATGGGCATTAACCGGAGCTTGTCCCGGACCATTGTTCTCGCTTGCGGGAGCAGGATACAGCATAATGATCGTTCCAATTTTTAGTGCTTTAGTTGGTACTTGGGTCTACGGAAAGATCAGATCATCATTACCTCATTAAAATATTAACAGAACTATAAAGACTATGTATTTCAAACAAGTATTCGATAAAAAACTAGCACAATACGCATATATCATTGGTTGCCAGAAAAATGGCGAGGCCATTGTTATTGATCCAATGAGAGACATTGATCAGTATGAGAAAATTGCTGCATCAGAAGGTCTTAAGCTCACAGCAGCAGTAGATACACACATTCATGCGGATTATGTATCAGGTCTTAGAGAATTCGCAGCAAAAGGAGTAAAAGTTTATGCTTCTGATGAAGGCGATAAAGATTGGAAGTATGAATATTTAATTGGCAGTGATTATAATTACGAGCTCATCAAAAAAGGAGACACATTTAGCATTGGTAATATTAAGTTCGATGTGGTTCACACTCCCGGTCATACACCGGAATCGGTCAGTTTTTTAGTTACTGATGGAGCAACAACAGATGAGCCAATGGGAATATTGACAGGCGATTTTGTTTTTGTAGGAGATGTAGGTCGACCTGATCTGCTTGAAACTGCCGCAGGACAAAAAGGAGCAATGAAACCTTCAGCTAAAACATTATTTCAATCAGTAGAGGAATTCAAAAAACTACCTGATTATTTACAAGTTTGGCCGGCGCATGGCTCAGGCAGTGCATGTGGTAAAGCTCTTGGAGCTGTTCCGGAATCTACGGTTGGGTATGAAACTAGATTTAGTGCTGCATTTAAAGCTTCGGATACAGAGGATAATTTTGTTGACTTTATTCTGGATGGTCAGCCAGAACCACCTTTATATTTTGGTAGAATGAAGGTGCTGAATAAAGTAGGTCCAAAAGTGCTGAGAGATTTGCCGATTCCTGAACGTGTTTCAATAAATGAGATGGTAGAAAGTGAAACTACTATTATTGATACAAGACTAAAACATGACTTCATGAAAGGTCATCTTAAAGATTCTATTATGGCTTCATTCGATAAGAACTTTAATACAATAGCAGGTTCTTTTGTAAATGGAGAAGATGAATTTTATTTAATTATCAATGAAGAAGATCTTGAAGAAGCGATTCGAGATTTGATCAGAGTAGGTTTAGACAAACCGAAAGGTTTTGCCACGGTAAATGATTTGAAGAGCTACCAAGGTTCTTTAGAAAAGGTAAATGTATCGGATTTTGAAGAATTCGAAGAGCTTAGAAAGTCAGATTCTACTCAGGTTTTAGATGTTAGAAAAGCTACAGAATATGCAGAAGGGCATGTTCCAAATGCTATCAATATCGCACATACCAGATTGGCAAGCAGGCTAAGTGATCTTCCCAAAGATAAAACATTGTTAGTGCATTGTGGCAGCGGACTACGTGCATCTTATTCGGTATCGTTATTAAAGAAAAACGGATTTGATGTAGCCTGGATTGACGATCTTTTTGCGAATTGGGAAAATATTCAGAATAATGTATCAGTGAAAGATTCATGATTTTATCTTGGATTGGAGCACTACTTGTAGGGCTTTCGTTAGGATTGATGGGGTCGGGTGGGTCTATACTCACCGTTCCTGTTTTGATCTATTTAGCAGGTGAACAGGAAAAGGTAGCAATCGCCGAATCTTTGGGAATAGTTGGAGCTATCAGTTTTTTAGGTGCTATTCCGTATGCTTTTAAACAGCAAGTACATTGGCGAAGCGTGATTCTTTTTGGTTTACCTGGAATGGCGGGAACTTATGGAGGGGCTATTATAGCTGGATTTGTTTCCGGTACCTTTCAATTGATTCTATTCGCAATAGTAATGTTGATCGCGGCAGGTTTAATGTTCAGAAATAAAAAAACAAGTGATGAACAGATAGATACCGAAAAAAGTCAACGCTGGTGGATCATTGCCATTGAAGGACTTGTAGTAGGAGTATTAACTGGCTTGGTAGGAGTAGGTGGAGGATTTCTGATCGTTCCGGCACTTGTTCTACTTGGTGGTTTGTCGATGCATCTTGCAATAGGTACAAGTTTGGTTATAATTGCTCTTAAAAGCTTTAGTGGGTTCTTTAAGTATTTGGAAGTACTTGAAGATTTAAACCTTTCTGTAAATTGGGAGTTGGTGTTTATTTTTATTCTGATAGGAGCCGTAGGAAGTTTTGCAGGCAGGTCTATTGGAACTAAGCTTTCGGGCGAAAAACTAAAGAAAGGCTTTGCAGTTTTTCTTCTATTTATGGGAGCATATATTATCTATATGAATGTGTAAGTTAAGCGAACCAAAATTATATAATTATGAAGAAATTAATTCCCATTTTTCTATTAATATTTATTGTATCAGGAGTATTCATGTTTAATTTTTTTAAGAAGAAAGAAAGTCCGCAGGCAACTTCAGTAGAACAGGTAATGGAAGATAAAGAAGGTATTATCATTGATGTTCGTACCGAGGGCGAGTATGAAGAAGGAACTATAAAAGGTGCTTTAGTTGGATACGATTTAACTTCGGGTGAGTTTGCAGAAAAGCTGGATTCTCTGGATAAAGAAAAAACATACTATTTGTATTGCCGGTCCGGCAACCGCAGTGGGCAGGCAGCCGATTTGATGAAGAAAAAAGGATTTGAAAATGTTCACAACTTGGGTGGCTATAAGGATTTGATTGAATCTGGCTTTGAAAAAAGTGATAACTCTCAATAAAACTGATGCAAGCATTACTCAATCTTCTGGAGCAAACTCAAGTTATAGTAGCGGTATCAGGTTTGGTACTGCTACTCTTGTATGAACACGCTCATCCTTTTTTTGACTTTTTTAAGGATAAAGGAAAATTAAGATGGAAACACTTGTTCCGAAATGCATCCCTCGGATTGGTTAATGCGGCTGTTACATCTTTTGTATTTGTAGGAATTTGGTTATGGGCTTCAAACTGGGCTGTTACCAATAACTTCGGAATTCTGAATTGGCTTGGTTTATCCTATTGGCCACATTTGATTGGTGCTGTTCTGCTGATGGATACTTGGACCTATTTTTGGCATGTGATGAATCATCGAATTCCTTTTTTCTGGAAATTTCACAGAGTTCATCATTCAGATCCAAGTATGGATGTAACCACAGCTAATAGATTTCATACGGGTGAGATTATCTTCTCATCTATTTTACGGACCGGAATCATTCTACTGATCGGACTTCAGATTTGGGAGTTGTTAATCTATGAAATTCTATTAGTTATCGTAGTTCAATTTCACCATGCAAATATAGGATTACCGGAAAAAGTAGATAAATTTTTGAGGCTTTTTATTGTAACTCCGTCTATGCATAAAGTACATCATTCACGAGTACAGTCTGAAACAGATTCTAACTACAGTTCATTATTTTCATTTTGGGACAGAATCTGTAAAACCTTTAATCTGATCGAGGATTCTCATTCCATAAACATTGGATTGGATGAATTTGATTCCGAAGAAGATCAAAAAGTAAAAGGATTGTTTTGGATGCCATTTAAGAAAAAAAAGAATAATGAAGCTTAAAGTTCCTCCAGTTGTAGTGGTAGCAATCACAGCATTTTCAATGCGGGCTATTGATAAATATCTGTCAGTGGAATTACTTACGTTTAGTGCTCCAAAATGGATAATTATTCTAACTTCAATATTTGGATTTTTGTGTATTTTATTGGGCATAATTCAATTTACCATAAAAAAGACGACTGTAAATCCTCATAAACCGGAGGAGTCAACATCTCTTGTGAGTTCCGGTATTTATAACATCAGCAGAAACCCTATGTATCTCGGAATGTTGATATTACTTGTATTCTATGGTCTGTTTCTGGGAGATGGGTTAGCTTTTCTAGCACTTCCGCTTTTCGTTTGGTACATGAATTCATTCCAGATTCAGCCTGAGGAAGAGATGATGATTCAGATATTTGGAGAAGAATACAAAGAGTATCAGAAAAAGGTACGCCGCTGGATTTAGCTTTTCTTCATGTTTTGAAGCTGAAAATTTGTGCAAAAATAATAAAAACTAAACCCTATTTCGTGTCTTAATATTAGGTTAAGAGAAAGTTCAATTGTCACTTAGGGATATATCATAGATTGTTTTTCCTTATATACAGAACGAACAAAAATGTAAGTAATTAAACTCGGAGCTAACCCCCTACCGAATTGGAAAAAGAAATTTCCCCATTCTGAAAGCGGTGTTAGTGATATTTGCTGAAACAAAAGCTCTCCGTAGGGTTGGTTGTCAAAGAATAGCGTTGAGACAAAATTCCAACCTATGTGAAATCCTAAAGCAAGAAAGATAGAATTCGTTTTAAAATAAGAGTAAGCCCAAACAGCTCCTGTAGTTCCTGTAATGATAAAGATGTAAACCATCGGAACGATACCAGAACCAAACATTCCATAGGAAAACCAATGGTAGATTCCGAAAATAATGGTAGAAGCCAGAATGGCGACTTTGTTAGAAAATCTATTTGCAAGGATATAAAGAATAGCTCCTCGAAAAATTAGGTCTTCGGTCAACGCAGATTTAGTATGATACCAAAGTGAACCGGCTAAAGAAGAAAGATCAAAACTCTTGTTGAATTCCCATTCTATTGTCAAAATAAACGTCTCAGCCAGAATTAAAAGACTATAAAGAACAATAATGAATACAAAGCCAAGTAATAGCTGGAGGATTCTTTTTGATAAGGGTGTAAATCCAAGTACAGAGAGGTTCTTTTTTTCTAAGAAAAATAAAAGGAGCCAGGAGGCTCCTAAAATTATAAGTATTCCAATCACGTATCAGCCAATCTGAAGTTATTTCTTCTTTTTCTTGCCGACAGTTTTTTCTTCCTTCTCTTCTTTTTCTTCAGCGTTGGGCTCTTCCTTAGTTTCTTCTTCCTCATCTTCGTCTTCAGTAATTTCTATTACTTCCGCATCGACTGAATAATCATCATGTTCTTCATCTATTTCTTTTTCAACTAAGATCTGGTAGTCATTAATAAACATGGCGAACATTCCGATAGCGGAAATAACCGGAGCCATTGCCCCAACTAAAGCTGCACCACCAACACCAAATGCCAACTGAGTTTGAAATACCACTTCCCCTTCTTTGTTCTTAATGATAAGCTTTCGGGCACTTCCTTCTTTTATCAATTCACGGATGGAACTTATCACTTCGTTCACTCCGCCTTGAATCTCTTCATAGACACGTTTAGCCTTCGATTTTGCTTCTTCTTTTTTCATGATATGTGTGATTTATGAAATATTTTTGTAAGGAATACCTTCCGAACTTGTCTTACTACGCAGAACAATAAAAAAAGATACAGAATAAAATCATGCTAGCCAGAGTATTTTGCGCATCCACCGTTGGTGTTGATGCGCGCATTATAGACGTAGAAACGCATCATACAAACGGAATGGTAAAATTCTTTTTAGTGGGTTTGCCCGATCGAGCCGTGAGTGAATCCAGAGATCGGGTAGAAGCTGCTATCAGAAATACAGGTTCTTACTATCCATTGGGGAGGATTACTGTAAATCTAGCTCCGGCTGATTTGCCCAAAGAAGGAAATGCTTTTGATCTACCAATTGCGATTGGTTTACTGAAAATGTCTGGGCAGATCTATACAGAGAAACTAGAAGAAACCGTTATGCTCGGAGAATTATCGCTAGATGGGAAAATTCGACCAATAAAAGGAGTGCTTCCAGTAGCCGTAGAAGCAAAGAAGCAAGGATTTAAATATTTGGTTGTTCCCAAAGAAAATGGTGCTGAAGCAGCGGTTGTAGAGGGAATAGAGATCTTTGCCTTTGATCACTTAAATCAAGTTAAAGATTGGTTGGAGAATAAAGGTTCGATGGAACCTCTAAATGTTGATGTAAGTTCATATTTCAACCAAAACGGACAATCGAAAATTCTTGATTTCTGCGATGTCCGTGGACAAGAAAATGTGAAGCGTGGATTAGAAATTGCTGCTGCCGGTGGGCATAATGCTGTTATGGTTGGACCTCCGGGATCAGGTAAAACAATGATGGCAAGAAGAATTCCAACTATTTTGCCTCCCCTTTCTTTAGAAGAAGCGCTTGAAACTACAAAGATCCATTCTGTGTCGGGGATTTTAGATGGAGGAAAAGCGTTGATTACTTCTCGGCCGTTTCGGGCTCCTCATCACACTGTTTCTGATGTCGCTTTGGTTGGGGGAGGAAGTATTCCCATGCCGGGAGAAATTTCAATGTCTCACAATGGCGTTTTGTTTCTGGATGAACTACCGGAATTCAAACGAAGCGCTTTAGAAGTAATGCGTCAGCCACTGGAAGATGGATTTGTCTCTATTTCCAGAGCCAGAATGAGTGTAACGTATCCAAGCCGTGTGATGCTAGTAGCTTCCATGAATCCGTCTCCATCCGGAGATTGGTACGATCCACAGGATATGAATGGTGCTTCTTCATTGGCAATGCAAAGATATCTCGGAAAGATCAGCGGACCATTATTGGATAGAATTGATTTGCACATTGAAGTAAATAAAGTGAGTTACGATGAGCTGTCAGGCAAAGCTAAAGGCGAATCTTCCAAAGAAATAAGAACAAGAGTAGTAAAAGCCAGAGAGGTTCAAACAAAACGGTTTTTCGGATTAAAGTCAGTGTATTCAAATGCACAAATGAATACCAGAATGGTTCGGAAAGTGTGTAAGCTGGATGAAGCAGGTTCAGAAATTCTGAAGAAAGCAATTACTTCTCTGGGATTGTCAGCACGGGCGTATGATCGAATCCTAAAAGTATCGAGAACGATAGCAGATTTAGATCATTCAGAAAATATTCATCCAAACCATATAGCAGAAGCAATTCAATACCGGAGTTTAGACAGAGAAGGATGGCTTGGTTAGTTAAATCTCAAACATCAAACCCCAAATTACAGGTAACTCTTTGGAATTTGTTATTTCCAAATTGGGATTTGTTTTATTTAGCATGTTTATGCGGTGCGGATGATGAAACTTTTTAATTATTTAAAGGTTAGTGGAACTAACAACCTAATGTGGATTAAAGAAAACAGATATGAGAAAGGAGGCAGTTATGAAAAATGAAAGATATAGCTATTCGAAAAGTGGACTTGTATTTACACTGCCAATTTTGATCATAATTATTTATTTGTTGTTAACGCTCTAAAAGTTGACTTCATTTAATTAAATAGATAAGCTTTTAGCCCTAACAATTCTAAAACTTAAAGGGCTGATTTTTTGCCAGTATTCGCTGAAATAGCATTTCCAACTGCTGTACGTAAAACATTTACTTATAAAATTCCCGAAAATTTTCGAGACAGTTTGAAGTTGGGAGTGCGGGTTTGGGTTCCTTTTCGAACTCATTTTGCAATTGGGGTTGTCGTAGGTATCCACAAAGAAAAACCCGAATTCAAGACCAAGGAAATAAAACAGGTATTAGATTCGGTTCCGATACTCTCAGAAGATTTGCTAAAGCTTACGGAATGGATTCATAGATTCTATTTCTGTAGTTGGGGAGAAGTGATTCAGGCAGGACTTCCCGCAGGCTTGAATTTTGTATCCCGAAAAAAACTGAAAGTTGGAGAATCGGATGGATTAGGAATTAGAACGGAGGCTGAACGTGAAATTCTAAACGATATTAAATCTGGCGATTCAGTAACGCTCGATTCTGCCCAAAAACGATATAAGGGTACTTCATTAAACAAGGTTTTCAAAGATTTGTTGAAATCCGGGATTGTGGAAGTTTGGGAAGAACCGGATGTCAAAGTAACAATAAAAACAGAACGAGCTTGGGATTGGGCTGAGGGGAAAAGCAGTTCATCAGCGGAAAAGTTCTTAGGTACTCAGGATAAAAGCTATAAGTGGACGAAAGCATTGGAGGTTTTTACTGAGCAAAAAGTACCTATTCGAAATTCTGACGTTGAAGAACTTGGGCTAAATAGCTATGCCATCAATAAATTAAAAAATGAGAATTGGATTCAGCCGATAGAAGTTGAAGCAAAACCTGAAATTTTAAACTTAGATTTCGATCCCGATTCTATCAAAAAGTTGAATGCAGAACAAAGCATAGTTTTTGAATCCATTAGTAAATCAATACAGAAACAAGAGTTTGCAAATTTTTTGTTGAAAGGAATTACAGGGAGTGGGAAGACAGAGGTTTATATCCATGCACTGCAAAAAGTATTAGATAATGGGCGTGGTGGAATTGTTTTGGTTCCGGAAATTGCACTAACACCTCAAACAGTGTCTAGATTTTATAGAATATTCGGAGAGAAGATAGCTGTTTTGCATAGTAGAATGACACAAAGAGAACGACTAGATTCTTGGAAGAAACTTCAATCAGGAGAGAAAAAGATAGCAATAGGACCTCGATCCGCAATTTTTTCACCGGTTCAGGATCTTGGAATTATTATTCTGGATGAGGAACACGATAATTCATACAAACAGATCGATCCGGCGCCCAGATATCATGCGCGAGAAGTAGCCATTATGCGAGCTAGCATGACCAATTCAGTTGTAATTATGGGGTCAGCAACCCCAAGCATGCAGGCGCTAGAAATGACTTCAAAAGGGAAGGCTAAGCTGGAATTACTCACTAAAAGACATGAAGAGGCAAAACTCCCGGAAGTCGAGATTCTGGATCTGAAACAATATACAGGAGCAATGAAAGGAGAACTTGCTGTTCCTTTGTTCTTGGCAATTCAAGAAGCTCTTGATAAAAAAGAACAGATTATTCTTCTTTACAACAGGCGAGGATTTGCGAATTATTTGCAGTGCGAAACCTGCGGACATATTCCACAAAGTCCAGAGTGTTCGGTAAGTCTGACCTATCACAAAAGGAAGAATCAATTGATCTGCCACTATTCAGGGTATTCCCGAAAAGCTGATAAAAATTGTGAGAAATGTGGCTCAGAATTTTTATCAGAAAGAGGTTCCGGAACACAAAAAATTGAAGAGCAATTGGAAGAATTATTTCCTGAAGCAAAAGTATTGCGGTTCGATCGAGATTCTACATCACGAAAAGGCGCACACGAGAAAATATTGGAAACGTTTGGGGCCGGGGAAGCTGATATTTTGGTTGGAACTCAGTTAGTGGCGAAGGGATTGGATTTCCCAAATGTAACGGTGGTTGGAGTAACGGATGCTGATACTGAATTAGCATTTCCATCTTTTCAATCTTCTGAAAGAATGTTCCAGTTATTAAGTCAGGTTGCAGGTAGATCGGGGCGAGGAACTAAACCCGGGAAAGTATTTATTCAAACTCGTCAGCCCGAAAACGAGGCTTTAAGATTTGCTCAAAAACATGATTATGATGGATTCGCGAAATCAGAACTCGATTTCAGAGAGGTATTAAATTACCCTCCTTATTCCAGATTGGTGAAATTTGTTCTGAAGGGGAAAAATGAAAGTCAGGTTAGGGTGTCAGCTTTTAATCTCAAATCGGTAATAGATCGTGTAGTACCGAACTATGATTCATTAGGCCCTTCTCCGGCAGCTATTGCCTGGATGAACCAATATTATTTGTGGGAAGTGATGTTGAAGCTTCCTACAGATAAAGGTGGAAATTTCATTGAAAGATTATTGGATAAAGTAATGGAAGTGTATGAGCGGGAATCGGAGATTAATACTAATATCGTTCGTATAAATATTAATGTGGAGGCAATTCGGTGAGATTATCAACGGAAGGAACAGAATTAGTAAAATTTTATTCATAGCAAATATTGCTCTCTGTGTTCTTTGTGGTTAATAGTATTTTAAACTTGCATAACGGGTAATAAAGTTAGTATTTAGGGGCTGCATTAAAGCTAATTGAAAAGGTATGGGCGAAGAAAGAGTAAAACTGGCTAGGAGTAACGAGGATGTACAAAAGTTCATGAAGAATGTTCTTAAGGATGCGCGTGCTCTGGAAAAAATGTTGGAAGACGATTGGTTTGAAACCGATGTCATCAGAATCGGAGCTGAACAAGAGTTATGCTTGATCGACGAACACGGAAAAGCTATGCCTAATGCCATGGAAGTAATGGATGCTTTAGGTGAAGGAAATTACACGACTGAGATCGCCAAGTTCAATATTGAAATCAATCTGGAACCGCTTGAGTTTAAGGATAATTGCTTGTCACAAATGGAGCAGAATCTTCAGAGTGAAGTAGCTTATGTACGTAAAAAAGTTCAGGAATTGGGCGGGGATATTTTATTAACCGGTATTCTTCCCTCTATAAGAAAGTCTGATGTAGCCATTGAAAATCTTACTCCACTTCCTCGTTATAAGGCTTTATGTGATGCGATTGATAACATGCGTGGTAAAGAATATGAGATCCGTATTCAGGGCATGGATGAACTTCTTATGAAATTTGACACACCACTTCTGGAAGGTTGTAATACTGGGTATCAAGTTCATCTGCAAATAAAACCCGACGAATTTGTATCCAAGTATAACATCGCTCAAGCAATAGCAGCTCCGGTTTTGGCAAGTGCAGTTAATTCTCCGATTTTGTTAGGAAAACGATTGTGGGCAGAAACACGGATTGCACTTTTTCATCAATCTGTGGATACGCGTGGGGTTGGAGATCACCTAAGAGACACACTACCAAGGGTTACGTTTGGCTCTGATTGGCTTAGAGGAAGTATTCTCGATATCTATAAAGAAGATATCTCCAGATACAGAGTGTTGCTGAGTACCAATATGGAAGAGAATGCGGAGGAAATGCTCAAGAATGGCGTACCACCGAAGCTAATGGCATTAAATATTCACAATGGAACAGTATATAGATGGAACCGACCTTGCTATGGAATTGGGGGAGGAAAACCACATTTAAGAATAGAAAATCGAGTTCTTCCATCTGGACCAACTGTAGTTGATGAAGTTGCAAACACCGCTTTTTGGTTAGGCTTGATGAACGGCATGGAAGACGCATATTCGGATATTACCAAAGTTCTGGATTTTGATGATGCCCGAATGAACTTTTTCGCTGCTTCAAAAATGGGATTAGATACCAAATTTGTTTGGACGGATGATCGCAAAGTAACAGCTAGAGACTTAATTAAAGAAGAGCTAATACCTATTGCAAGATCAGGTTTAGAGAAAGTAAATATTTTGGATTCAGATATTGATACTTATTTGGGAGTTATTGAAGACAGAGTTGAAAGCGCCCAAACAGGGGCATATTGGGTCGTTAAATCTTATGGGAAGTTGATCAAAGAGAATAATCGTGAGCAAACGCTTTCGACCATCACAGGAGCAATGGCAAAAAATCAGCAAAAAGGAGAACCGGTGCATAAATGGGGATTAGCCAGAGTTGAAGATGTGGCGTTCTGGCGACCTTCAACCTTATTGGTGGAGGAATTTATGACAACAGATCTCTTTACAGCTCGCAAAGATGATTTAATTGAGTTTGCATCAAACTTACTGGACTGGAGAAGAATTAGATATATACCGATAGAGGATGATCAAAAGCATTTGGTTGGATTGGTTTCAATGCGGATGGTATTACGAGAATATTCAAAAGCGGTTAACGAAGAAGGCGGGTATAAAAGCCATGCTATTGAAGATATAATGATTAACAATCCGATTACAATACATCCGGAAGCATCAATAATTGAAGCTATGGAAATTATGCAAGAGCAGAAAATTGGTTGCTTGCCGGTAGTGAAGAATAGCCGATTAGTTGGTATTATAACGGAGGATAATTTTTTAAATATCAGTCGTAGATTAATCAAAGCATTGGCAAAAGAGAACAAAAATAACAAGGAAGATTGATTGGAGATATTGACTAAGGAAAGATCAGAAAAAATAAATTCAGCATTGTACGAAGATCGGATAATTGGAAAAATTGAAGGCCAAAAATCAGGCCCCACTGTTATTGCACTGGCAGGTGTTCATGGGAACGAGCCCACAAGTATAAAAGCCGTTGAGCACGTACTTGAAAAAATCAAAGGTCTTGAAGAAGTTTTCAGAGGTACTTTTATTGGAATAAGAGGAAATCTTGAAGCTCTAAAAAAAGGAGAGAGATTCATTGATGAAGATATGAATCGAATTTGGTTCACTTCTATCTTGGATAAAGTTAGACGTACACCTTTTAATGAAGTGCTAACTGCAGAAAGAAGAGAAACAAAAGCAGTTCTTCAAATAATTGATCCTATTATTTTAAATGAAAATAAGAAAGAACCTGTAATTTTTGCTGATTTACATACCTTTTCATCAGAAACAGGCTTGTTTGCAATAAGTGCAAAAACATCTAAAAATGTAGAATTGCTGAGCAATTTAAAAGTGCCACTGATATTTGGAATTGAAAAAGCATTGCATGGAACAGCTTTGAAATATGTGCAAAATGCCGGAAACATCGGTTTCGCTTTTGAGGCAGGAATGCATTTCAGTGAAAACGCAGAGTTTAATGCAACCGCTGGAATGTACTCTTTACTTATTGCAGCGGGTTGTATTGAAGCATCTTATATACCCGATTATGAACCCTACAATGAATTTTTAGCTGAGCAGACAGCCGGTTTGCCCAAAAAAGTGGAGTTTGTTTACAAGCATATAATTGAAGAAGATGATAAATTTAAAATGAGACCAGGTTTCAAAAATTTCGATCAGGTTCGCAAAGGAGATTGGTTAGCAGATGACAAACTTGGGAAAATTGAAGCTCAAGTAGATGGATATATACTAATGCCTTTGTATCAAGAACAAGGAGAAGACGGTTTTTTTATAGTTAAGGATTTGAAGGAATAACCTCGGAGAGCACAGAAAATATCAATTGTAATTTTTTTGAATCGGTATTCTGAGTTTCGTCCTTAATTTGAATATTTGGAAGTAAAATATTTCCTAAAGATCATCAAATCTTTTTAATTGTGTAGATTCTTCGCTTTCGCTCAGAATGACCCTATATTTGAGGCGTACTATTATTATCTAATTTTATGAAAAACGATTACCAATTTGTAGATGGAACACGATTATCAACAGTGATTGAAGCGTTGATATTTGCGAGCGAGGAACCAATTTCAGGGCAAAAGATTAAATCTATCATTGTTGAAAATGAAGAACAGATAGAAATATCTGAAGAAACAGTCAGCGATTTTGTGGATAAACTAAATGCTAGGTATGATGAAAATGGACTCAGTTTCAGAATTGAAAGGATTGCAAAAGGATATACTTTTGTTACTCAAAAGAAATTTCATTATTGGTTGAGCATTTTTCAGCATGAAAATGCTTATCGAAAGTTGTCTCAATCAGCGATCGAAAGTTTGGCGATTGTTGCATACAAGCAGCCAATTACAAAACCGGAAGTAGATCAAATCAGAGGAGTTGACTCGGGGTATATTTTACGCCAGTTGATGGAAAAGGCTTTAATTGAAGTTTCGGGGAGATCGGACAGCCCGGGAAAACCACTGCTTTACACAACAACTTCTCATTTTTTACGGCACTTCGGAATTAATTCAGTTAATGAGTTACCGAAACCAAGAGAAATAGATGAGATTCTGAAAGACGATGACATGGCTGAACATCGTCAGTTGCTGTTAGAGCAGTCTATGATAATGGAAGAGGAAGAAGACGGTTCTATTGAAATCAAAGAAGATCCTGATGGGGATGAAGTAGAAGAAATTGAGGCAGGAAATGATCGACAGAAAGAAGTTCGAGATGAAGAAAATGAGCAAGAAGACGATTCAAAAAATGAAGAGGAATAATGAGTAAGAAATCAGGTCGAGGTTCAGCAAATAGGAATCAGCCAAAAAAGAAAAAGAAATCGGGGACTTCACCAAACCGAGTAGATCAAAACTATTCGCAGGAAGAAGAAATTCGTATTAATAAGTTTATCGCACATGCAGGGCTTTGTAGCCGAAGAGAAGCAGATACCTACATTGCAGATGGATTGGTTAAAGTGAACGGGAAAACGATCACAGAAATGGGAACCAAAGTGCGCCGACAAGATGTAATTGAGGTTAACGGACAAAAAATTCAGTTGGAACCATTTGTATATCTACTGCTGAATAAACCTAGAAATACCATTACAACCACAGATGACGAAAAAGGTAGAAATACTGTTCTGGATGAAGTGGAAAATGCTACCGGAGCTAGGGTTTATCCGGTTGGAAGGTTGGACAGAAACACAACCGGTTTATTGATTTTAACAAACGATGGAGATTTAGCTCACCGGCTAATGCATCCAAGTTATAGCGTAAGAAAGACTTACGAAGTAGAATCGGAACGAATTCTATCTGATGAAGAGTTAAGTATGTTCAAAACAGGAATTCCATTAGAAGATGGAGATGCAAAGGGGCATAATGTAAAGCGATTTATGGACGCACCTAACATTTTTCAGGTTTCTGTTTTTGAAGGCAGGAATAGATTAATCCGCAGAATGGTGGAACATTTTGGAACAGAGGTCACTAAACTTAAACGAATTGAATATGCGGGCCTGAATTTAAAAGGAGTTAAAATGGGTAGGTGGCGCTACTTAAGACAAAAAGAAGTCAATAACATCCGGGAGCTCGTAAAATTAGAAACTTTAGATTTTAAAAAGAGCTAGCTACACATGGAATATGATAATCTGTCAATCTCATCAGGTCAAATTTTAACGGAAGAAGAACTTCCCATTAAATACGATTTGTATTCCCCCATAAGTGGAACGAGAAAAAGTTTTCCGGTCATCATATTCTTACATGGTTTTAAAGGTTTCAAAGATTGGGGACCTTTCCCGGATGCCTGTGAAGATATGGCAAGACACGGATTTGGGGTGTTGGCTATTAACTTTTCTCACAACGGCATTGGTAATGGTCGTACAAACTATGAGCGGTTAGACTTATTTGAGAAATCAACACTTTCAAAGGACTTGGATGAAATTGGGCTCGTGATAAATGCTCTTCAACGCGGAGAAATTGACGATTCACATTCGAATTTGAATACGGATTCTATAGGAATCGTGGGACATTCACGTGGTGGTCATACAGCTGTTGCAGCCGCCGCTGAATATGAATCCATTAAATGTTTGGTTACTTGGGCTGCGGTTTCGGATTACTTAGCTCGGTTTAGTGATAAAGAGAAAAATGATTGGAAAGAGAAGGGATATACAATATATAAAAATAGTCGTACCGGACAGGATATGAAGGTTGATAGGACTTGGTACGAAGACACAAAAGAACATGCAGATCGTTTAATTGCAATTCGCAGAGTAAAAGAGCTCGTTATCCCTAGTTTATTCGTTCATGGAAGAGAAGATGAAGATGTAAATCAGTCTAATTCCGAAGAACTCGAAATTGCATGTGGTTCAAAAGAAAAAGAGTTAAGACTGATAGCCAAAGCGGGACATACATTTGGAGCTTCTCATCCTTTTGAGGATGAATTTTTCCCACCACAATTTAAAGAACTTGTAGATGTAACAGGAGCATGGTTCAGACAGTATTTAAAGTGATTAAGCAATCAAACAGGAAAGATAACATACAGCTAAGGTTAAACTTTTTTTACACTCTGTTTGCACAATAAACTTGATTAGCTCGCTGCATAGTCTCACCTTATCTTAGTTTAGAAATTTTAAATTAAATAGATAAGAAATGAACTACGGAATCAAATTAACGGGACGGCTTATTGCTTTTTCTCTGTGTTTTGTACTTGTAGTATCCGGTTGTAAAACTTCCGGTTCAGCAACAAAATCAGGAAATTCCTCGTCGGCAGTAAAACGGCCATCACCTAAAAAAGGTGGACTTAAAAAATTCAGTGAAGTTATAACAAAAGATGCAGAAACAGATGAAGGTTTGTTTGATGTGCATAAACTCGATGAAAAGTATTACTTCGAAATTCCAAACGAAACACTAGACCGTGAAATGCTACTTGTAAGTAGGATTGCCGGATCAGTTCAAAATCTAAGTTTTGGTGGGGCAGGACAAAAAGCACGTGGTCAACAAGTGGTAAGGTGGGAAAGAAAAGGAGATAACATATTGCTCCGTCACGTTTCCTATTCAAGCGTTGCAAATGAAGACGACCCAATATACAAATCCGTAAAAAATAATAATTTTGAGCCGGTTGTATATACATTTAAAATTGAAGCAAACAACGAAGACACAACAGGTATCGTAATAGATGCGACAAAACTGTACACTACTGATGTAGCTTTAATTAGTGGACTAAGTGGCTTCCAAAGAAGAAATTTTCAAGTAAGAAGATTAGATGGAAGCCGTTCTTTCGTTGACAGAGTTTCCAGTTATCCGGAAAATATCGAAGTGCGCCATGTACTAACATATGATGCTTCCAATCCACCGGATAATGGTTCAACAAATACAATATCATTAGAAATGAACCAGTCAATGATTCTTCTTCCTGAAGAGCCTGCACAGCCAAGAAATTGGGATCAACGGGTTGGCTATTTCTCGATTGGACAATATGACTATAGCTCGAATGAGCACAGAGCAGCCACAAATCGTTTTATAACTCGTTATCAACTAATACCAAAAGATAAAGAAGCATATCTTCGTGGTGAGCTTGTTGAGCCGGTAGAGCCTATTGTGTATTACTTGGATCCCGCTACTCCCGAAAAATGGAGAAGTTATTTAATTCAAGGTATAGAAGACTGGCAAGTTGCTTTTGAAGAGGCCGGTTTCAAAAATGCTATAATTGGTAAAGAAGCGCCAACACCGGAAGAAGATCCTGAGTTTTCACCGGAAGATGTTCGCTACTCTGTAATGAGATATATTACTAACCCAATTCAGAATGCACAGGGACCACATGTTCATGATCCAAGAACTGGGCAAATTTTGGAAAGTGATATTCTTTGGTATCACAACGTGCAAAACTTGTTAAGAAATTGGTATTTCATTCAGACTGCTGCTGCTAATGAAGATGCAAGAAAAGTTCAAATGAGTGATGAAACTATGGGTGAATTACTTCGCTTTGTAATGGCTCATGAGGTCGGTCATACATTAGGGCATCCGCATAACATGGGTTCAAGTCCGGGATATACAGTAGAACAACTACGTGATCCCGAATTTACATCGACACACGGAACGGCTCCCTCAATTATGGATTATGCTCGTTTCAACTATATTGCGCAACCAGGTGATGGAGTAACAAATTTCTTCCCACAAATTGGTGAATATGACAAATGGTCGATTAAATGGGGTTATACTTGGTTCCCTGATATTGAAGAACCGGATGATGAGAACGAGATACTAAATGAATGGATTGTAGAAAAAAATAATGATCCATTGTATTGGTTCGGTTATGCCAATGGAGCTGATCCTCGTTCGCAAACAGAAGCAATTGGTGATGATGCTATGAGAGCAAGTGAGCTTGGATTGGCTAACCTTCAGGTAATTACTGATAATCTGATTGACTGGATTGAAAAAGATGGTGAAGAGTACTCTGATCTTTCAGAATTATACTCGAATGTTCTTGGCCAGTGGAGACGTTATATGGGGCACGTTACTACTTATGTAGGTGGTGTTTATCAAACATATAAAACGTACGAACAAGATGGAGCTGTTTACGAAGTTGTGTCTGAATCTGATCAACGTAGAGCAATGGATTTCTTGAACAAACATGCGTTTTCTTCGCCAACTTGGGCTTTAAACCAAGAGATTTTGGATAGAATAAACCAATCTACTGTGGTTGAAACATTCAGAGGTGCTCAGTCGGGTGTATTAAATAATTTACTGAGACCTGATCGCTTAGGACGTCTTGTGGAAGCTGAAGTTAGAGGAAGCGGAGATGTTTACACGCTTACAGAAATGATGGATGATGTTAGGAATGGTGTTTGGTCTGAAGCAAGAGCTAAGGCAAATACAGACATTCACAGACGTCATTTACAAAGAGCTTATTTAGAAGCAATGGATAATCTTCTGAATAATGAACCTTCAGGATTCTTTGCGAGATCTGTTGATGTAAGTCAATCTGATATCCGTCCGGTTGTAAGAAATGAACTAGAAATATTAAAAAGAGATATCAATAGTGCGTTAGGCGGTAGATCTTTAAATAGAGATACCAAGAACCACTTTGAAGATGCTCGTGCTCGTATAGACGATATTCTAGACGGAAACGACTAAAAAAACATCTAAACCTAAAAAAGGGTGACCACGTGTCACCCTTTTTTTTAACTATAAAAAAATAAAAGTATGAAAAAATTATTTACGATTAGTTTTGTAATGGTTTTATCTATGATTATCGGAAGTCCTTCGGTGTATTCTCAGCAATTGGATATGGAACTTTTGAAAGGCATGGAACCAAGAAATGTTGGTCCCGCGGGAATGAGCGGTAGAATTACTGCAATAGATGTGGTAGAAGCTAATAACGACATCATGTATGCAGGCTCAGCCTCTGGCGGGGTTTGGAAATCGGAAAGTGGTGGTATAAAATGGGAACCGATTTTTGATGACTACGGTGCTGCATCAATTGGAGCAATTGATATTCATCAAAAGAATCCTAGCATTGTTTGGGTTGGAACCGGAGAAGGAAACCCAAGAAATAGCCAAAGTAGTGGTGCGGGAATTTATAAAAGTATTGATGGAGGTCGTTCTTTTGACCTCATGGGATTAGAAGGAACTCGTAATATCCATCGTGTAATTATTCATCCCGAAAATCCTGACATTGTTTATGTAGGAGCTCAAGGTTCGGCTTGGGGAGACACTGAAGACCGTGGAGTATATAAAACCACAGATGGAGGTAAGACCTGGGAAAAGATTTTATATGTAAATACCAGAACAGGTATTGGCGATATGGTTATGGATCCAAACAACCCAAATAAGATTTTTGCGGCAATGTGGGAATTTAGAAGATGGCCATGGTTTTTTGAATCAGGTGGCGAAGGTTCAGCTTTGTTTATGACTCTTGATGGCGGCGAAAACTGGAAAAAAGTTACTTCTGATGATGGATTTCCTGAAGGGGAACTGGGAAGAATGGGAATCGCTATTGCTCCTAGTAACACTGATGTGGTGTATGCTCATGTTGAGTCAAAACAGAATGCAATTTATCGCTCTGATGACGGCGGTTATACGTGGGAGCTTCGGCAAACTGTAGAAAAAGACGGAGAAGTAGGAAACAGACCATTTTACTATGCTGAAATTTATGTAGATCCGTTTAACGAAAATACGGTGTATAGTATCTATACCTATATCTCGAAAAGTACAGACGGGGCCCGTTCGTTTGAAAGCTTATATCCATATTATAATTGGGTACATCCTGATCATCATGCCTTTTGGTTAAGCAAAGATAATCCCGGGTTTATGATTGACGGTAATGATGGTGGATTAAATATTACTTACGATGGTGGCGACAGTTGGAGATTTATCAATAATATTCCAGTTGGTCAATTCTATCATGTTAATGTAGATAATAGAATCCCATATAACATTTATGGTGGGATGCAGGATAACGGATCATGGCAAGGACCTGCTTATGTTTGGCGTTCTGGTGGAATTAGAAATGCATACTGGGAAGAACTTTATTTCGGTGACGGTTTTGACGTAACTATGGATCAGAGTGATGACCGTTATGTTTTCGCAATGTCACAACAGGGTAATATTGGACGTGTTGATCTTGAGACAGGGAGCGGAAGATTCGTAAGACCAACACATCCGGACGGCGACGAACTACGCTTTAATTGGAATTCAGCAGTAAACTTTGATCATTTTGATGACGAAACAATATATTTTGGTTCTCAGCATGTTCATAAAAGTACTGATCGTGGAGAATCGTGGAAAATTATTTCACCAGATCTAACTACGAATGATACTACAAAGCAAAAACAGCATGAAAGTGGTGGTATCACAATGGATGCAACCGGTGCCGAAAACTTTACTACTATTCTTGCAATAGAACCAAGTTCTTTGGAAGAAGGGTTGATTTGGGTAGGAACTGACGATGGTAAAGTTCATATCACTAGAAATGGTGGAGAAGATTGGACGGATCTTACCAAAAATGTAAAAGGAGTACCTTCAGGAAGTTGGGTTTCACAAGTAAAGGCCTCAAAGTATAACGCTGGTGAAGCGGTTGCTGTGATCAATAATTATCGAAGAGATGATTGGGGAACATACGTGATGCATACCAAAGACTATGGTAAGAAATGGACCAATATTGCAAAAGATAAAGGCATGGAAGGCTATGCACTTTCTTTTGTGCAAGACCCTGTTGAGCCAAATCTCATGTTTGTTGGAACCGAGTTAGGATTATATGTAACCGTTGATGGCGCTAAAAACTGGACAAAGTGGACAAACGGATATCCAACTGTATCAACGTATGATATGGTTATTCATCCTCGTGAGCATGATCTGGTAATTGGTACATTTGGTAGAGCTTTTTGGGTATTGGATGATATTCGTCCTTTAAGAGATCTTGCTAAAAACGGAACCTCTCAACTTGAAAAAGCAATCAGGGTATTCCCTGCTCCGGATGCTTACCAAGCAAATTGGAGACAAGCCAGAGGAATGCGTTTTTCTGCTGATGGTGTTTTTTCAGGAGAAAACCGTCCGAATGGAGCTCGTTTAACCTATTCTGTAAGCAGTGAAATGCTGAAAAAGGATGGCGATAACGAAAAGATGAAAACGTCTTCCAAAAAAGAGAAGGTAACGATCGAGGTGTATAATATGTCGGGAGAAAAGATCAGAACTTTTGAGCGGACTCCAGATCATGATGGAATTAACCGAACATCTTGGGGAATGGACAAAGCAGGACTGCGGGGTGCAAGCAGACGTAAGGCGAGACCAAATGCTCCGGAACCTTCAGGTGGAGATGTGCTCCCGGGAACATATAAGGTTAAGTTCACTTACGGAGACTTCTCAGATTCAACTACTGTAAAGGTAATGAGCGATCCTAGAATTGAAGTGACAATGGCTGCGTTAAGAAAATCAGCGCAACTTCGAGACGATATCTCTCAATTAAGCGCAAAGCTTGGTGAAGCCACAGATCAGTTAATTGATGCAAATGAGATTGTGGAAACACATGAGGCTCTAGCTAAAGCAGATACTCGTGATAAAGAGGAGTTGAAAGAGATCAACGAGGCAAATAAGGATGCCAAGAAGAAAATCGAAGATCTTATGAATATGGTTTTTGGTGCTTCTGATGATAGACAAGGGATCACAAGAAATCCTGAACCAACGACCATGCAAGCAATTTTTGCTCCGTTCAGGTATCTTAGAAATGATTACGACGGTCCGGGTAAAACCGAGCAAAATCTATTTAGGTTGGCAGAAGAAGAAGTTGATGAGGCAATCACTAAGATTAACGCCTTCTTTAACGAAGACTGGCCGGCCTATCAGCAGAAAATGGAAGCTGCAGATTTCAGTCCATTTAAGGAGTTCAAAACGGTGGATATGAACTAAGAGTAAAGATCATATTTATTCGATAACGAATGGCGAAAGATGATTTAACGCCCCGTTCAGAAATGTTCGGGGCTTTTTTATGTGGTTACTTTTAGTGGATGCTATCCTAGGCCTGAGGGGAGATTTAAGCTAGAAAGAGTTTGATCTATATCTAAAGTCAAGACGACGATTCAGGAATCTCCGTGTTTACTTGTTCTCTAAGTTAGTTCAGAAGAAATTACCTGAAAGAATTAAATAAAACGCATAAAAAAAGCAGTTCCGTTTTCGAAACTGCTTTTAATAATTGGAATCTAATCTAACAGTTAATCATTCGTCCAGATCAAATCGAAATCGACGCCATCTTGACTTTTAATTTCAGGATTTAGATTTGAAATTAAGTGCTGAAGTCTCAATTTATTGTAGTGACGACCATGTGCTCCGCGAATTCCATGACGGTTACCGGGGTACATCATCAAATCAAAATTCTTATCTGCTTTGATTAGTGCATCAACTAACATGGTTGTATTTGCAGGATGTACATTATTATCAACTGAACCATGGATAAGAAGGAGTTTTCCTTTCAGTTGATCAGCATATGTCATAGCTGAACCAACGTCATATCCTTCTTTATTAGCTTGAGGTGTGTTCATATAGCGTTCCGTATAAATAGTGTCATAACTCCTCCAATCGGTAACGGGAGCGCCTGAAACGCCAACATGGAAGATATCAGGGTAACGAAGCATCAGCAAAGAAGTAGCATAACCTCCGTAGGAATGACCATATACACCTACGCGATCTTCGTCGGCATAATCTCGCTCAGTAACTTGTTCAATTACAGCAGCGTAGTCGTCAATTTCAAGCGTTCCAAGCTTGCCATAATGTAATGTTTGGAATTCTTTCCCACGGTTTCCTGAGCCTCTGTAATTCGCTCGAACTACAATAAATCCAAGCTGTGCCAATCTTTGGTAGCCATCATTAGTTTTATAAGTATTTGTAACGTCTTGATAACCGGGACCTCCGTAAAGAGGAAGCACAACCGGATATTTTTTAGAAGGGTCAAAATCTTTTGGCTTGTATATAAGAACGGGAAGCTCTGTTTCGCCATCAGCAGCCAACATTGTTGTAAACTCAGGCTTTTTAAGTCCGGCATCTTCAACATTACTCACATCCGCTTTCATAACATTGCGAATCATCTTTCCTTTGTTATCATACAGATTCGCTTCATATGGAGAATCGAAAGAAGAATGAGTACATACATAATATTCTCCCGCATCATTCATGCTCACACTATGGCGACCGTCACCATTTGACAGTTTCTTCATATTCTTTCCATTCATATTTACGGAGTAGAAATAACTATCAAGTCCCATATTTTGATATGCAGTGAAATAGATTTTCTTATTATCTTGATCTACGTTGATAATACTTCCAACCGGGAAATCTCCTTTTGTAATTTGATTAATTAGCTTCCCGCTAAAATCATAGTGATAAATATGATTGTATCCGCTTACTTCCGAAGTCCAAATAAACGTTTTATTATCATCTAGTTGGATGAAATTGTCGTGTAGATTGATGTAAGCATCTTCTTTTTCTTCAAGAATAGTGCGTACTTTTTTTGTTTTGATATCGTACGCCAAAAGCTCCAAATGATCTTGTTTTCTATTCAAGCGACGGAAAGTCAGTTCGCTTCCATCATTTCTCCATATTGGACGAACAATGTATGTATCAGGGTCACTGTTAGTAGGAATTTGCTCGATATCACCTGTTGCAATATCAACAATGAAAAGGTTTACGGTTGGATTTGTTTCACCGGCTTTGGGGTATCTCATTTGCTCCAGACCCGCTTCAAAAGTCAATTCATGAACTATCGGAAATTGGTGAACATCTTTTTCCTGATACTGTAAGTAAGATATTTTTGAATTATCCGGAGAAAACCAGTAAGCATCACGTTGCCCAAATTCTTCGGGGTATACCCAGCTTGGGCGACCATTCATTTTCTCTTCACTTCCGAAAGTAAGGCGCTTTTCTTCTTTAGTTTTGGTATCAACAACGTAAATGTCGTATTCCTTGATGTAAGCAAATTTGGTGTAATCATGAGAATAAGTTCCATTCCAAAGTTGGCTTCTTTCCATCCCTCGCATCAATTCATCTGTATAAAGAGGGCGCTCAACTTCCGGCTTAAAAAGCTTTCTGAGTTTTTTGTCCTTCAGATTAAATACATAATCAATCTTGTCATGTGTAAAGAAAATGGCTTTATCACCCATTACAAACTCAAAACGATTGAAAGGAAGCGTAGTGGTGTTAGCATTCGACACTTTATTATACTGACTAATAAGAGCATCAGTAGTGCTTTTGTCGAATAAAGGAGTTCTTTTTTCTGTTTTCGGATCCACTTTATAGAAGAGCGTACTACCGTTGTCTCCTTTTTCAGTTTCCATATAGCCAAGGTTTCCGGGTAGCCAATTTAAGCTAGATCCATCAAAACTGACAAATCCCCGTTCGCCCATTTGAGTATAAAGTTCTAACCCATTTTGGGCTGAAGTAATGCCAGAAAACGAAACGAGAAGTATCAGCGTAAAAAATGATTGAAATAATCTTTTCATAAGAGAATTAAATTTAATTTTGATCTGCTTGAGTTAACGCAGAGTAATCTTAGTTAAATATAAGGGTTCTGAATAAAGTTACCGTCAAATTGAGTAAATGGTTCTAAAGAATATCCAACACCTAATTTTGAACAAATGAATATACAATATTAGAAGTTGACGATGAGGATTTAACTACAGAAACCACAAATAAAAGCATCAAAGGAATGGGTTTTTAGCTTTTTAAAACTATAAGCTTTTATTTTTGAAGAAAAGGTTAAATAGATACTACTAAAAAACCTTTACGTTCTTTGAGGTTAATTTTTTTAAAGATGAGTTACAATCACGTCAGAGATTTTTCTACCTAAAAACCGTTCGGCTAGTTCCTGAAATCGTTGTGGACGATCACTCACATAACATTGAAAATCTCCACCGGTTTTATTTAAAAGCTCAAGTTTTTCCAAGGTTTGTTTGGCTGTTTCAGCAATAGAATCGGCAGAGTCAATAATCTTGACTGAATCAGAATACAGAACTTTCGGGATAATTTTCTTAAAGAGTGGATAATGAGTACATCCAAGAATCAATGAATTGATGCCTGATTTTTCGAAAACAGACAGATAATTTTCTAACGTTTTGGTAGCAATTTCATTTTCGATCCAACCTTCTTCCGCTAATGGAACTAACAAAGGACATGCCTGCTGCGTTACTTTGATCTCAGAGTTTATAGCATGAATTGATTTTTCATAAGCTTTGGAATTTACTGTTGCTAAGGTGCCAATTATCCCAATATGGTTATTAGGTTTTTGCGCAATTGCCATTTCAGTACCGGAAGTAATTACATCCAAAATGGGAAGTGCGTTGGTTTTTGCAGTAATTTCATTTTTTGCAGATGCTGAAACTGTATTACAAGCAATCAAAATCATTTTAACTCCTTTAGATAATAGGAAATCTGTGATTTGTAGTGCATACTCACGAACAGTTTCCTCGGACTTTATTCCATAAGGAACCCGGGCTGTGTCGCCAAAGTAAATGATATCTTCATTTGGCAAAGCTTTAGAAACAGCTTTCGCTACCGTTAATCCACCGATTCCGGAGTCAAATATTCCAATGGGAGCTTGTTTATTCTTACTCAACGATCTGCTTTTAAAAAGTTATTACGCAATGTGATAGAAATGTAATAGAGTTTTGGAAGAACTCCATCTATCTTTCAATTTATGTTTGGGAATTATTTTTCTTATTTACGCTTTCCCATCATTATTCCCTTAATATAGAACTTACTTGCTTTGATTAGAAAAATTCATCTTCCAATATTGTTGATATGCTTATTCACCATTCAAGCTATTGCCCAAGATAAACCGGATACTCTTAAAGCAAAACTAGACGAAATCACCGTTGTTGGATTTAGCGGAAACCGAAGCATTATGGAGACTCCTGGTTCCATCTCATATTTAGATAATGCCCGTATTAATGGTCTCAGCGATCAATCTTTAGTGTATGGCTTGAATACAGTTGCGGGCGTAAAGATGGATGAACGAGCGCCCGGAAGTTACCGAATAGCTATCAGAGGAAGCGCTCTCAGATCACCGTTCGGGGTTAGAAATGTGAAAGTATATTGGAATGATTTTCCTCTAACGTTGCCATCAGGAAGTACGCCTTTGAATTTGCTAAATAATCAGAATATCAAGCAAGTTGAAGTGATTAAAGGTCCGGCAGGAAGTATTTATGGAGCAGGAACAGGCGGTGTTGTACTGTTGAACAGTTTTCCAAAGAAACCATCAACAGAACGAATAGTTGAAAGCTCTGTGGGTGATTTCGGATTGTTCAAATATGGCGGAGAATATACTTCTAAAAATGATTACATGATTTCTCAGTACAAATATGCTTCTCAAACTTCGGATGGATATAGAGATCAATCTTTTTTTGAGCGCCAAACTTTTGAAACGGGAATTAAAGTTTTTACCCCTTTAAATGTATTGATGAGTATTTCAACTTTATATTCGGATTTGAATTACGGCATTCCGGGCGGACTTACACTTCAACAATTTCGGGATGATCCAACCCAAGCAAGGTTTGGAAGTGTAGAACAAAACGCATCAATAGATCAAGAAGATTTTATTATTGGTGCAAATATAGAAAGTGATTGGAACGAGCATTGGTCGGGAGGAACAAACATTTTTGCAAATATCAGCAAATTTGAAAACCCTTTCAATTTCGATTATAAAAGTGAAAGCAGGAAAAGCTGGGGAAGTCGCCCATGGGTTCAATACAAAAATAAATTAGGAGAAACTGATCTGAAGTTGAAACTGGGTGCTGAAAATCATTTCGGAAACAACAATGCGAGGAATTATGATATTGATATGGGCGTACAGGATTCTTTGAACTTTGAAGACGAAATCGAAATTCGTAATAGAACCTTGTACTTAGTAGGGGAATTAGATTTACCCGGAGATATTTTTATTAATGCAGGATTGAGTTATAACAGTGTAAAATATGATGTAAATCGTATTGCTACGAAAGGAGGCGGAGTGAATCCAACCTTGGTTTCAAAAGATTTTGAACCAGCTGTAATTCCAAGAATCGCAATTGCTAAGAGATTAAATAACTTCACAACTGTTCATGCAAGTATCAGTGCAGGGTTTTCGCCTCCGACTCTAGAAGAATTTAGGACTAATGATGGTGAGTTAAACGAAAACCTCGAACCTGAAAAAGGGATCAATTACGAAGTCGGAGTTCGGGGAAATAGTAAAAATGGGAACTTTGCTTACGATGTGGCAACTTTCTTTTTTAAACTGACAGAAAGTATTGTTCTTACGGAGTCACAAAGAGATGGAACTCTTGCCTTTGCTAATGCGGGTGAAACAGATCAGTATGGGCTTGAGATTTCTACAAATTGGGTTCCAGTCGATAATCAGAATAATTTTTTAAGACGATTAGAAGTTCAAAGCTCATATACCTTTCACTATTTTAAATATGATAGGTATGTTAAAAGAGGAAATGATTTTTCAGAAAACCGTTTGCCGGGTGTAGCACCACATACTATTTTTACCTCATTAAATGCTGATACAAAACCTGGATTTTATGGCATCCTTTCCTACAACTTTACCGATGAAATTCCATTAACCGATGGAAATACCGTGTATTCAGATCCGTATCATTTGATGAAAGGAAGAATTGGATTCAAAACAGTATTGGGAGAGAAATTTAAACTCGATCTTTATGCCGGTCTTGATAACATTTTAGATCAGCAATACAGTCTGGGCTACGATATCAATGCTTTTGGGAGTCGTTATTACCAGCCGGCAGCTCCACTGAATTGGTTTGGAGGAATTAAGTTCAGGTATTTAGTGAATTAGGAATAGGTTAATTAGGAATATAAAATAGGTTATTCCTAATTTTATATTCCTAATTTCACTAAAACATTCTCGCAATAACCACGGTTTCTTTAAAATTACGATCTTCACCGGAGGCGCTGTTGTATGCTTCAAATAGTACTACGTAAATTCCTACTCTGTTTTTATTACCGTCATCGGTGAGTCCATCCCAAATTAAGTTTCCGGAGAATCCGGCAGGTTTTCCATCTACTAATTCACGGACTTCGCGACCATAACGATCAAAGATTCTGACCCTGAGTAAGTAATCAGCTTCATCGAGTGTGTAATTAATTGACAAGAAATCCTCAAATCCGTCATCATCAGGCGAAAAGGGATTAGGCGTAAACGAAATTCCAACATTGGAAGGTGTAGCGCTTTGCTCTTGGAAAATGGAGTTTTCTTGATTTGGGGTTCCCCCGCTTACATCCGTGCTCGAACTCCAATTGGTATCATCATTACTTGGTCCGGTTGGATTGATTTTCTCCAGAGCTACACCATCAGTACTTACGCGATTCGGGTTCTGCCAAGTTTCATCATAAAACACGGAATCGATAGTACTGCCCGTGCTATCAGAAATAAAAATTGCATCGCCGGAGGCAGATAGACTCAAACTTGAGCGATCTATCCGCATAGTAAACTGATCAGACTGAGATTCGATTCCGAAATATTCTGCTAACTGACTTTCAGAGAAAGAAGAAGTCTGATCTTCCGAGTAAACCAAGAAATAACTATTCGGTTGTATCCATTTGAATTGTGAGGAAACAGGATCTAGTCGGTTCACTTCATTGTCTTCGTCAGGAGCGTCATTCAGAAAAATCTCTTCCAGAGAAATGGCATAATCCTGCGTGTTATATAGTTCAATATATTCGGTTTGATCAGGAAGATTGTCCTCGCTGTCAGCAAGAGGATCAAATAAAATTTCATTAATTACCACTGAACCTTTAGTTATAGGTTGGGCGATAGGAATTGAAAGTGATGACGCATTATTGCCCACAGCATCTTTAACATCAGCTACAGAAATTTCTATTGAAGTGCTCCTTTCAATACCATTTCCGTCTATCACAATAGTATTTGCGTTGTTTTCATCAAAAGAAATAATAGTTCTGTTTAATCCGCTGATAGTAAAAGTAGCATCTGAAGGGTTAATAAATTCAGAAAAAGCTATAAATACATTACCATCTTGTTGAGTTCTTGCAAAGATTAAATCAGGGCTTGTAGTGTCGAGTTCGAAAACAGAGTTCTCTACTCCGGCACTGTTCCCGGAAGAAGATGAATTATTAGCCCAGTTATTTGCATCGTTTGAAGCTCCATTTGGATCTTGTTTTTCTGCAGAAACTCCGTCTTGGTTTCCTCCGAATCGTTCTGTATAAAACAGACTGTCAATAGTGACTTCATTGCTAGTTCTTAGAATAACGCCATCGCCGGCATCATTCAGAGAAGGAAATCCGGATAGAAAAAGTCCGTTCGAAATTGAGCTTGCAAAACTTTGTTTATCAGTTAGTACTAAATAAGCTCCGGCTTCTAGAGAAGTGCCCTCGGGTAAAGTTGCAGTGTTATCGGCAGCATCAGAAATAGTCCAGTTACTGAGGTCGAAATTATCATCAGTACGATTATATAGTTCGATGAACTCAGGGCTATTTTCATCTACTTTTTGATACAGAATTTCATTGATTACAATATCAGATGATTCAACCGGAGTGAACTCAAGATATCGGACAGAAGTTGAAGCTTGAGCAAGCGTATTCCCAAAAATATCCTGCTGATTATTAACCGTAATTGAATAGGTAGTTTCATTTTGTAAACTAGTACTGAAATTCAAGTTTACTTCATTACTGTTTACTGATATTGATGAGATTGTTAGCGAAGGAGTGATTGTGTAATTAGTAAAATCCTGAGCTTCAGCGGCTTGAACTCGTTCATTATAAACAAGAGTGATTCGTGAATTATTTACAGCAAAAGCATTCTGTAGAGTAGGAGATTGGTTATCTGCACCAACCTGATTTTCTCTTCCCGGAGTTCCTGTAAGCGGATTCGGAGAGTCACCCCAATTTTCTCTGAAAATGGAAGTCACATCTGCTTCACGTCTTTCGATTGCCACATCATCACCGCCCCACTCCGGATCATATTCAAGTGAATCTAATGTCACAGAATTATTATCAAATAATCGAATCTGGTCTGTTGTATTATTTAGCGATGGCAAAGAAGATTGGAGTGTATAAATTTCTCCAAATATATTTTTCAACGTAGCAGTGTCAGATGTGATCACTACAAAGCTATCAGGCATTAAAGCAAAACTTTGAGTTGAAATAGTGCTGATAGAACTATTATCTCCAATTCTCCAGTTTTGAAGATTGATAAACTTTGAGGAAGTATTTTTTAACTCAACATATTCTGGTAAATCGTTATCAGGGTCTTTCAGAAACTCGTTAATGATTACATCTCCAATTACAGCAGGCGTAAATTCAATAAATTGAACAGTGATAACTTGAGTAGCTAAAACGTTACCAAAAATGTCTTCCTGATTATTTACCGTTACTTCGTAATCAACTTCAGATTGAAGTGAAGCACCTAAATTTAGCGTTACTTGGTTTTGGGCAAAATCAACATCTGAAATGGGGATATTCGGTGATATTGAATAGTTGGAAGTATTTTCAGCTTCTACAGAATTTAATGTTTCATTGAAATTTATAACAATGCTTTGGTTATCAGGAGCAGAAAAATTTACGATTTGAGGAGCTGTATTATCTTGTGCTACTTCGTTTTCAGCTCCAGCGGTTCCGGTATTGGCGTTCGGAGAATCACCCCAATTTTCTATAAAAATAGAAGAAGTTGTCGCACTTCGTCGTTCCAAAGAAACATCAACACCGCCCCATTCGGGAGTGTATTCGAGTGAATCGAACGTCACCGAGTTATTATCAATTAAACGAACCTGATCAGTAGTATTATTTAACGATGGCAAAGAAGATTGAAGCACATACGCGTTACTGAATACATTTTTTAAAGCGGTTGTGTCTGATGTAACCACTACAAGGCTATTTGGCTGTAACGTGAAATCTTGATTTGTTAAAGTGCTGGTTGAACTATTATCCCCAATACTCCAGCTGTTTAAATTGATAAACTTCGAAGATGTATTTTTAAGCTCTACATATTCAGGAAGATTATTTGCAGGATCTTTCAAAAACTCGTTAATGATTAGATCTCCAATTACAGCAGGCGTAAATTCAATAAATTGAACAGTGATAACTTGAGTGGCTAAAACATTCCCGAAAATATCTCGCTGATTATCTACGGTTAGATCGTAATCAACGCCTGTTTGTAGGGATGAACCAAGATTGAGTGTAACTTGATCTTGTGCAAAATCAACATCTGAAACCGGGATATTTGGCGAAAGAGAATAGTTGGAAGTGTTTTTTGCTTCTACAGAATCTAAGGTCTCACTGAAATTTATGACTATTGATGTTGCATTAGCTGCAGAGAAGTTTAGGATTTGAGGCGCGGTAATATCTTGAGCTACTTCGTTTTCCGCTCCTGCAGTTCCTCCATTTGAATTTGGAGAATCACCCCAATTCTCAATTAAGACAGAAGAAACAGTTGCGCTTCGTCTTTCTAAAGCTACATCAACACCGCCCCATTCCGGAGTGTATTGGAGTGAATCAATTGTGGTGCCATTCTCATCATATAAACGAACCTGATCGGTAGTATTATTAAACGCCGGCAAAGAAACTTCGATAGCAGCTACATTCCCGAATACGTTTTTTAGAGCGGTAGTATCTGAAGTGATTACCACAAAGCTGTCCGGTAAAATTGCAAAATCTTGATTGGATATCGTGCTCAAAGAACCATTATCACCAAGTTCCCAATCTTTTAAGTTCAGCAATCGTGACGATGTATTTTTCAGTTCTACATATTCCTCAAGTGCACCGGGAGGGTCTTTCAAAAACTCGTTGATTACAATATCTCCGGTTTGATACTCATCGAATCTAAATAAAGTAAAGGAGGTATCAGCAAGTGTAGTTTGATTGTCAGAATCTTGGATAGAAGTAATATCCAACTCAAAAGAACCACTTGGCAGATTACTACCGAACACAAGCTCTACCGATGAAGTAGAAGGCTGATTGATGGTGGTTGGATTTAAATTTCCCGGATTAATTGTGAAATCGGAAGTTTGCAAGGTAGCGGGGTCATATTCTGTACTAAAATCTACATCAATAGTTGTAGCGTTTTGGATGGAAGCATTGGTAATCTCGATAGGAGGTAATTCAATTTTAAAATCAAAAAAGAACAGATCAGTTCGTGTAGATGTATAGGTATTTTTAAATCCGAAGAAAGAAGTAGATGTATAGGTGTTATCAGTTCCTGTTGCCTCTTGAGTTGTTACGCCGGAATAGGAGTCGGCAACTGATAGTGTCCAATTTCCGGAAGCATCTCTGGTTACACGAACTCTGAAATCTCCACCACTTGAAATATCCGTAGTTCCGGTTAAAACTTCCCCATCTTTTACACCTGCGGTAATTCGGAATAAACGAAATACATCTGCAGTGCCACCTTCTCCAACTTGTAGCATGTATCCGTTTAGGGCTTGGTCTAAATCTTGTGTATCACTCATTAAATATACTTCTGAAAAATTGCTGCCAGAGGGAGAAAAATCTTGGCGAACAAAGAAATCCCAAAATCCTACCGCATTAGTTGACGGAATACTAAGTTGGGAGGTTCCCGCAGTAGCAGCATCTTGTTGAAGAATAACATTTCCATTTTCAGTTACAAATGTGAAATCGGAATTGTCACCTGACCAGTCAGAAATGTCTTGATCTGTAAAATCATCTTGGAAATTGGCTGATTGTCCCAATACAAGCGATGGTAGTAGAATGGATAAAAGTAGTAGTAAGTATTTCATATAGTTAGAATAGCAGAGCATTTGCACTTTATCAACTAAACAAGATAGCTTATCTAATATTTTATATAAATAAATAGGGTAAAAGAATATTCCATCTTTTACCCCTTGAAGGACATTGAGAGCTTAACTCTCAATTGTATGATTAGTATGTTTCTCTTAACCGAATAGTTAGACAGTTTCATAGGGTACTCCTTACAGATTTTTTGTATTTTTTTAGAAGTAATTTTTCTGATAGTTAAGTCAATAAAAAACAGTATAAAATATGAGAAGTCTCCCTTTTGTAATTGATGAATTGAACGGCGGATTTATGTTAGTGGAAGGAATTCTGAGCGTAAAAGGACAAAAATTGTTCATTGAATTTCAGAAAAAAGATGCTGTTATGGGCGCATATAAATCCGACTTGTCAACGATTGAAATTCCGCTGTCAGAAATTGATATGATGGAATTCAAGAAAGGATTTTTCTCCTCAAAGTTGATTATTCATGGAAAAAATGCGCGAGCTTTAACTGAGTTACCCGGAGACGATCTAACTGTTCGTACATTGAAGGTGAAGAAAAAGAACAGAGAAGTTGCAGCCAATATATCTTCTAAAATTAATCTTGAGCTTTCTGAAATGAAGCTAAGAGAGTTGGATGGGTAGGAAGAAATATTGAATATCCAATTTCGAATGTGGTTCAATTTATGGCTTAAAAAATCTTATTGCTTGCCTTTTTAAACAATCGGACTGAAGTCCTTGCTTATAAAATTGAAGGGCTAAGAATTTAGTTAGGTAAACGAGCGAGGAATTTATTTTGCAGCTATAGTTAAGAAAATGTTTTTAAATGTACTTTTGAGCCCATGTTCCTAAAACTTTTCCCACATACAAGCTGTCCTCTTTTTCTGATAGAAGGTGGTCTGCTTTATCCAGAGAAATAAAACTTTTTGGGTGTTTAGCCGCTGTGAAGATTTTTGAAGCGTTGTCGATTCCAACGGTATTATCGATAGGAGAATGAAATATAATTAAGGCTTTTCCAAGGTTATGGATGAACTCTTTCATTTTGGCTTCTTCCAGATCATCGATAAATTGCTTTTTTATAGTAAAAGGACGTCCTGCTAAGCTTACTTTTGCTTCACCATTCTTCTCAATTTCATCAAGACTCATTTCGAAATTTTCTTTTACATGAGCTGGCTCAGCCGGGGCGGCAATTGTAGCTACAGCTTTTACAGCGTCCATTTTGTGTGATGCTTGAAGAACTGCCGCTCCTCCCAGAGAATGTCCGATTAGAATTGAAGGAGCTTCTAATTCATCCTGCATAAATTCATAAGCTTTCACAAGATCGTCCACATTACTGGAAAAGTTGGTGTCGGCGAAGTTACCCGAACTTTGTCCGAGTCCGGTAAAATCAAATCGTAACGTTGCGATTCCAATTTCTACTAATGCTTTTGTGATATTGCCAACTGCTTTCAAATCTTTGGAACAGGTAAAACAGTGAGCAAATAGTGCATAAGCTTTAGGAGCTCCTTCAGGCATATCAATCTTTGCAGAAAGTGTTTCTCCTGTTGAGCCTGAAAATTCTACTTTTTTTGAATTCATTTAATTGAATTAAGGATTATGAATTATTTGAAGCCACTAATTCACAAAACCACAAAAATGATAAATAAATTTCATACAGCGACTATATCTAATCTGAATAAATATATTTTGTTTATTAGATTGGTATAAATAGAATTTTAAATAGGAATTCAACTGCATTATTTTGTGCTTTTGTGTTTCCGTGGCAAAACAAAATATGAGTATTAATATCCCTTCATTTCACCTCGCATTTCCGGTTAAAGACCTGAAAGAAACACACACTTTTTATACTGAAATTCTTGGTTGCTCTACAGGACGAAGTTCAGATCATTGGATTGACTTTAACATGTGGGGACATCAAGTGGTTGCACATCTAAGTCCGGAAGAAGCCAAAGAGTCAGCCAAAGGAGCAGTGGACGGGAAAGGAGTTCCGGTTCGTCATTTTGGAGTTATTCTAGAAATGGATGAATGGGAAGCACTTTCGAAAAGAGTAGAAGAAGCTGGAATCGAATTTATTATTGAACCTTATATTCGGTTCAAAGGTGAACCAGGCGAGCAAGCAACAATGTTCTTTTTAGACCCAAGCGGAAATGCTCTGGAGTTCAAAGCATTTAGGGATAAAAGTCAGATTTTTGCTAAGTGATATTTCATTCTTAGAAATTCAAAAGATATAGCCAAAACTCAACCCAAACCCTCCGCCTAGATCATAATCTAAGCCAGGAGATGCATCTAAAGAAAGCGCAAAACGAAATAGGTTACCTTCCTTAGAAGGTTGGTATCTATATCCTATAACTCCTGCTAACCCTAATCCACGAGTATCAGTGTCAAAAATACCAACAAACCTTTCAGTGCGATTTGGAAGATTATTTTCAACTCTGAAATCTTGAAAAACAATACCTACTCCCAATTCTAGTTTATGATTCTTTTTACCTACAAAAGTATTATATGTAAGAGGAATAATTAAACCTTGGTATCGATTTAAATCTCCTTGTCTTTCTTGGTTGTTGTATCTTAAAAACATACCCCCAGCCCGAACGGCAGACTTTTTATTTAGATGATATTCGTAATTAAATGAGTAAATAAATCCAACTCCACCTAGCTCCAAGTAAACAGCGTGACGTTTATCTTCATTTTCCTGAGCTCTTAGATTATCGGAAATGAAAAGAAGACTCAGCACAGTTGCTATAAAAAATTTGGGTTTACTGAATAAAATCATATTTATAATAGATTTATTGTATTCAGCAATATACTCTTACGAACCGATTTTTGAAATATGTAGCTTAAAATTTAATGAATAGTTTTTAAGGGTTTTTAGCCTCAATAACCTCCATCTCTGTAGTAACATAAGATCCGAATGTGATAATATACTGAGATTGCCAATATTGCGAAGCTTCTCCCTCAGGGTTGTAGTAAAAATATTCTCGGGTAGAATCTCCATCAAAAACAGTGAATTTGTACGAACGGGATTGTTCGGTAAGAGGTCCCGGTTCATGATTTTGAATTTCCTGTTGGTCTGGCATAGAATAAATCTTTAAAAACCGGATCATATCTTCAAAATCAGACCAACCGAAAGTTGGCGAAAGTGAAAGTTTACGTACTATTTTTCTGGTTTCAGGATCGTTGGTATCAAATTGCAAAGCAACACCCGTCCAGTTGGTATCAATTTTTGTGAACTCATATTTAACACGCCCGTTTATCGTCATTGTTATAAAACGAGTGGTGTCAGGAGTTGCGGTTTTTTCAACCGAATTGATTTCTTCTTGCTGAACAGGTGGTGTAATAACAGTATCTTCTGTTGACTTGCAATTAATTCCAACCAGTGCAATACAAAGTAATAATAAGCTGTGTTTAGTAATCAATTTCATACGGCTTCCTGTTCTATAGCTTCGATACGGTTAGCGTATTCTTCCCATTTTGAATACTTGTTGGTAAGATCCATTTTTAAATCCTCATATTCTAATGAGGTTTTTTTAACTTTTTCGGAATCATCGTAAAAATCTACTTCTGCCATCAAGGCTTCAATCTCATTTTTTCTGTTCTCAGCTTGTTCGATCTCTTTTTCAACCTTCTCCATTTTCTTTTTAATCGGATTTACTTGCTTACTTAGCTTATTTCTTCGTTCAGCTTCAATGCGGCGTTGCTCTTTTCTGGAAAGATTCCCATTCTCTGAATCTGAAACATCTGGCTTAGTTTCTTGTTGAGCAGATTGATTCTTTTCCGCTTCAGTCTCCTCTTTTTTCTTATCCAAAAAGTAAGAAACATTTCCCAAGTAAGTACGAATTCTGTTTTTTTGAACTTCGAGGACTTTATCCACAATAGGGTCAAGAAATGCACGATCATGAGATACAATAACACAAGTGCCCTCATATTGTTGAAGAGCTTGTTGCAGGATATTTTTACTACTCATATCCAGGTGGTTAGTAGGCTCATCAAAAATAAGAAAGTTAGCAGGGGAAAGAAGCATCTTGGCCAAAGCTAGCCTACTTTTTTCTCCACCTGAAAGCACTTTTACTTTTTTAAAAACGTCATCGCCACGGAATAGAAAGCTTCCTAAAATGGAACGTAATCGGCTTTCCTTTTCATCCGATCCTGCATCCATCATAACTTCTAGCGCATCTTTTTTTAAGTCCAGATCTTCTGCCTGATGTTGTGCAAAATAGTTGGTCGTTACTTTGTGTCCTTCATTTCTTTCACCATCTTGAATAGGTTCCAGCCCAGCCAGGATTCGAATCATGGTGGATTTCCCTGCTCCGTTAGGACCAACAACCGCAATTTTATCGCCACGCTCGATTTCGTAATCCAAACCATCAAAAACTACGTTATCACCGTAACTTTTTTTGATGTCTTCGAGTCGCATTACAACTTGCCCACTTCTCTCAGGTTCAGGAAAACTAAAAGAAACGTTTGCTAATTCATCTTCGACCTCAATCCGATCAATTTTTTCAAGTTGTTTAACACGACTTTGAACTTGCCTCGCTTTAGATGCTTTGTAGCGAAATCGCTCAATAAATTCTTCAGTTTCTTTTAGCTGTTTTTCCTGATTTTTTTGCGCATTGATTAAAAGTTCACGCTCTTCTTTCCATTTCTTTTCATAGAAAGTATAATTCCCGGAATAATCACTTAATGTGCCTTTGCGTAGCGCCAGAGTTCTGTTGGTAATCATATCTAAGAAAGCCCTGTCGTGAGAAACAACAATGACGGCACCTTCATAAGAATTCAGAAAGTTCTCCATCCATTGAAGCGACTCAATATCCAGATGATTGGTAGGCTCATCAAGCAACAAATAGGTAGGCTTTTTGAGAAGAAGCTTTGCCAAAGCAATTCTCATCAACCAACCGCCGCTGAATTCAGAAGTACTTCTGGAGAAGTCTGACTCTTTGAATCCAAGTCCCATAAGAATTTTTTCGACATCAGAACGTAGGGTATATAAACCGGAAGCTTCCAGTTTGGTTTGTAGGATTCCGTATTTTTCGAGCAAACCCTGATGTTCTTCAGAATGCGGATCGGTTTCAGCAAGTTTTTGCTGGAGGCGATTTACTTCTTCTTCTAGCTCAAAAATTTCAGAAAAAGCAGTTTCAATTTCCTCCACAACGGTAAGTTTAAAATCAGGATCAACGCCATCCTGAGGAAGGTAACCGAGTGTTTCTTCATTCGAAATAGCAATAGAACCGGCGTCCTTTTCTTGAATACCCATAATAATTTTGAGCAAGGTAGATTTACCAGCTCCATTAGGACCTACCAATCCAATTCGCTCCCCGGGATTTACCAAAGTGGTTACTTCGTCGAGTAAATCACGATCACCGAGAGCAAGAGATATTTTTTCTAATTGTAACATGCATTAATTTTTTTAGAATTTTAAAATAGCCATAAAAAGAAGTGTTTAACACTTAAAGCTTGATAAATTTTTATACCTTGTGCAGAACTTCAGATCAAGATTAATACATGAGTTTACTGATATTTTATTTGGCACTTGCAATCGGAGTATCATTCTTATGCTCGATTTTAGAAGCTGTGCTACTTTCTATTACGCCGTCTTATGTTGCTGTACTGGAAAATAAGAACAGTGATTCGGGAAAATTACTTCGTAAACTTAAGCAAGATATAGATCAACCTCTTTCAGCAATTTTAAGTTTGAATACGATTGCTCATACTGTAGGCGCTGCAGGGGTTGGAGCTCAGGCACAGGTCGTTTTTGGAAATACTTATGTGAGTTTGACGTCAGCTGTACTTACACTTTTGATATTAGTACTGTCGGAAATCATTCCTAAAACTTTAGGCGCTACCTATTGGAAAAGTATTGCTGTGTTTTCGGCAAAAGTTATAAGAGTTCTTATTGTGATTACGTATCCATTAGTTGTGTTATCAAAATGGATTACAAAATGGTTATCGAAAGATGAAAATCAGCCAAGCATAAGTCGTGAGGAAATTGGAGCTATGGCTGAACTTGGGTTTGAAGAAGGAGTTTTTGAAGAAGGAGAGTCTAATATTTTTAAAAACCTGATCCGATTCAATTCACTTCGCGTTCGGGATATTATGACACCAAGAATTGTTGTTGTTAAATATCAGCAGGATAAAACCATTAATGAAATACTTGAAAACAAAGAAGAACTTAGAGTTTCCAGAATACCAATTTTTGGAGATAATGAGGAAGATATCACCGGATATGTCTTGAAAAATGATTTATTTCTATATCAATCAGAGGGTAACGGAGAAAAGAAGATCAGGGAAATTTGTAGAGATGTGTTAATTATTCCGGAAGTAATCTCGCTCAAGAATGTGCTGGAAAAACTCTTGGAAACTCAAGAGCATATTGCTGTAGTTGTTGATGAGTATGGAGGGTTGGCAGGAGTTGTTACTATGGAAGACGTAGTTGAAACCTTGTTAGGAATGGAAATAGTTGATGAAATTGATGCGATCGAAGACATGCAAGAGCTTGCCCGTGATCAATGGAGAAGTCGGGCAAAGTCGTTGGGAATTTTGAGTTCTAAGTCAGCCATTAAAAGTGTAGAAAATTCAAAAGATCAAAACAAAGAAGAGTGAATCTTTTGAGCTGATGGAATGATCTGATCAGCTTCTAGTACTACATTTAAGATTCGCTTTTCTTTTGTAAAAGAGATCATTTCAAGATCAACGTTACTGACAGAGCTAAATATTTGATTTATAAGTTGATCTGTTTCGGAAATTTGGCACCCAATTACACTAATAAGACCTTTGTTTTTTCTAAGTTCTACGTTTCCTATTTCGATAAAAGTTTTGGCAATATCTTCCAATTTTTCAGAATCAGATAAAGCAATAGTTACCGAAGCTTCTGTTGTGTTCACGGCATCAACGGCTAAGCGACTTCGTTCAAGTACTTCAAATACTTTGGTTAAGAAATTATATCCCATCACTGTTTCGTAAGCACTAACTGTTAGTAAGGCAATGTTATCCTTGAATGAGATTGCCAATGCTTTTTCATGAGAATCAGACTCACGAATAATTTTAGTACCTGTATCTTCAGGTTTAAACATATTCTTAACAAAGACCGGAATATTTCTTTCCTGCGCGGGCTTTAGTGTGGATGGATGTAATACTTTTGATCCGAAGTATGCCATTTCAGTAGCGTCAAAATAGCTTAGCACAGGAATCGGTTTTGCATCAGTTATAAAACTGGGGTCGCTGGTGTAAACGCCACTAACATCCGTCCAAATTTCGATGCTTTTTGCATGAAGAGCACCACCTATTAAACTGGCTGAATAATCTGAACCTTCAAAACCTAGTGTAGTTGTAGTGCCATCGGGTGCTTCACCGTAAAATCCTCCAATAATGGGAGTGAACCCTCCCTCTAAAATGGTTTCAAGCGAGCCGATTCTTTGATTTATCAGACCAAGATTTGGATGCGCATTTCCATAGTTGCTATCTGTTTTAATTAGCTTCTTGGCGTCCACAAATTGTGTAAGCTGTTCCGTTGCTAAGCCACATTGTGCAAGTAAAAAGGAAGAAATCTGTTCGCCAATAGATGCAACGGCATCTTTCATTGCAGGAGTAAGCTCTCCGGTTTTATCTGTATAAGCTAGTAACTTATTAAGCAATCCTATTTTCTCATCCAGTTTTTTTACGCAACTTTCTAAGATGAGGGTGTTCTTTGGTGTTGGGTTTTCGCGCAGAAAATCTTGAACAATCGAAAGGTGTCGTTTTTTAATAGATTCGGAAATTTCTAAAGCTTCTTCCAGTTTCTTATTTCCGGCAAGTATTCCTGCTTCAATCAGCTGTCGAGTTGTTCGCGCAGTTGCAGAAACAACAACAATTGGATATTCATAATTTTTGATAATCTCCAAAACCTTTTTCCAGGTTTGATGATCATTCATTGAAGTTCCGCCAAATTTTAGTACGTATAAATCCATTCTGATATTTATTAAGCTGTGAAAATAAGGGTTATATGATCGGATTGCATTCTTAAAAGTGCATAAAGTTCCGTTAATTTAAATGATGAACTTAAGAACTGTTATCTTACAAATAAAAACATGAAAGTTGCTGTTATTGGTGGAGGAGCTGCCGGATTTTTTAGTGCTATTTCTGTAAAACATCATCATCAGGATGCTCAGGTTACTATTTATGAAAAATCGGATAAACTACTTTCCAAAGTTCGGATATCAGGCGGCGGACGATGTAATGTTACTCATCATTGTTTTAAGATTCATGAGCTTGTAAAGTATTATCCGAGAGGAGAGAAACCACTTAAAAAAGCATTTGGAGTTTTCTCACCAATCGATACCATAGAATGGTTTAAAGAACGTGGTGTTGAACTAAAAACAGAATCAGATGGACGAATGTTTCCAACTACGGATTCTTCACAGACAATTATTGATTGCTTGATGAAGGAGGTTCATAACTTAGGAATTGGAATTAAAACTAAATCTGCAATCAAAAAATTGAGAGAAAGTAGTGGCGGAATTGTACTTGGATTCAAGAACGGAGAGTCGAAGCAAGTTGATAAAGTAGTTGTAGCTACCGGGGGGAGCCCCAGAATACAGGGTTTTAACTGGCTCACCGATTTGGGGCATGAAATTGAAGAACCTGTTCCATCATTGTTTACTTTCAATATGCCGAAAGAATCTATTACCGAATTAATGGGAGTGGTAGCGAACCCAGTATCGGTGAAGATCATGGGCTCCAAACTGAAGAGTGAAGGGCCGTTGTTAATTACTCATTGGGGAATGAGTGGTCCTGCTATTTTAAAACTCTCATCTTTTGGAGCAAGGGAGTTAAAGGAAGTGAATTATGAATTTAAAGCTTTGATAAACTGGACTGGAGAATTATCTGAACAGGAAATTCGTGAAGTGTTAAAAGGAGTAGTTAATGAACACGGGAAGAAACGCATTCATAATGTAAATCCTTTTGAGCTTGCGAGCAGGTTGTGGGAATTTGTGATTGAGAAAGTAGAAGTAGGAGAGAGCATGATCTGGCAAAATATGGGCAAGAAAAATATAAACCGATTGGTACATATTTTAATGAATGATGAATATTCAGTGAGTGGAAAAACTACTTTCAAAGAAGAATTTGTAACCTGTGGTGGAATAAGCCTTCAGGATATTGACATTCAAACTATGCAAAGCAGGAAAATCCCAAACCTATATTTTGCAGGAGAGGTTTTAGATATAGACGGTGTAACCGGAGGGTTTAATTTTCAGGCAGCGTGGACGACTGGTTATATCGCCGGTAAATTGAGTAAAGAGTAACTTAGATGTATTTCTTACTCCAGTTTACTTATGCAAATCGAAAGCCTGCGCAGAAAACAACTCCTAATCAACCTCATCAGAAAAAACAGTGCCAATATCATGTCTGAGGTTGTACTGACTTTTCATTACTTCGCCATAGGCTCCACAACTCCTAATTGCCAGCATATCTCCACGAGTTAATTCTGGAAGTTGATAGTCGGTTCTGAAAGTATCAGAGCTTTCGCAAATTGGTCCTACAACATCGTAAATTTTAGAGCTTCGTCCGTTAGTATTTCCTAAAAGTTGAATTTCGTGTTTTGCTTGATATAAAGCAGGGCGAATCAATTCGGTCATTCCGGCGTCAATAATAGCGAAGTTTTTTTCTATACCGTTTTTGGTAAAAAGAACTCTGGTGATGAGGCTTCCAGTTTGTCCTACAATAGAACGCCCAAGTTCAAAATGTAGCTCTTGATGGTCTTTTAATAGGATGTGTTTTTCAAAAGTCTCAAAAAAGTGCTTAAAATCTGGAATACTGTTTTTATCAGGGTTTGAATAATCTATACCAAATCCACCGCCTACGTTAATAACCGAAAGTATATATCCTTTGTCTTCAAAAAGATTATTCAGTTCATTTGCTCTTTCGCACAGCTTTTTAAATGGCTCTAGATCTTGAATTTGAGATCCAATATGAAAGTGAATACCAATGAGCTTAATATTGGAAAGTGAAGAAAGTAGTTCAAAAAAGACAGGTAGGTCTTGTTCGTTGATACCAAATTTGTTTTCTGTTAATCCGGTAGTGATATATTTATGCGTTTTTGCATCTACATTTGGGTTTATACGTAAAGCAATTTTTGCGGTGGTATTTGTTTCAACTGCTAACTCATTGATAACCTGAAGCTCTTGAAGCGATTCTACATTAAAACAAAAAATATTGTTTTGTAATCCGACTTTAATTTCAAGGTCTCTTTTTCCAACCCCTGCAAAGGCAATTTTATCGGGCGTAAAACCGCAATCTACTGCCCGTTCAACTTCGCCTCCGCTCACGCAATCTGCACTTAGCCCGGCTCTAACAACCTCTTTCAATAATTTAGGATGTGAGTTAGCTTTGAGGGCATAATGAACATGGAACCCTTTGGATAAGCCGTGTTCTTTTATTTGCTCTAGCGATCTTTTAAACAACTCAAGATCATAAAAATAAAAAGGGGTACTTCGATTTTTAAAAGAATCTATTTTTTTTCCGGAAAACATTAAGCAGGTAAATTTGGATCGGGTACTGAATCAGTTTCGATATCCGATGGGTTTTTCGAATCAGCATCTTCTGAGACCAATCCGATAATGGTATCACCGGCTTGCGGTGAAGGTGGATTATCTAATGAAAATGGTTCAATGGCATCAGAGCTAGATACGACGAATAAGGGTAAAGCCTTATCGCCATAGTTATTTTGATAATCTTCAAATGTGAACTCAGAAGTTAGGGGAGTTTTCCTGATGCCGGCACCAGATTCTAAAAACTCTCCAATTTCATTATAGTTCATATCTTTGGAGAATAAAGTACGTCCACCTAGAGAATCGTTGGACTCAATTTCTTTTTTGCTGGCACTTGAAAGTGGAGCTAACTGAAACACCTGCGAATTGCCAAAATGTTCAGCAAACTGGATAGCTGTAAGAGAGTTAACTTCATCATTGGGAGTTAAAGCTAAAGTTTTTCCTATTCCGTCAAGATCAATTTCATCCATTGCATATTCTGATAATATGTTTCCATAATATGTTTGCAATCCGGATTTCCTAGCTTTGGAGATGTTTTCCCAGTTAGAATCCGCGACAAGTACTTTGAATCCCATCTCTTTGATAGCATGCGCCATCATTCTCGCCCAATTATGAGCACCTACTACAATTACACCTGTAGGGGCTGCTTTGGCAACGCCAAGCAAACGAGCTACGGGGCTGGCTGATAGTCCATAAATAGTAACGGTGGCAATAATCACGATAAAAGTATAAGGAACTAATTGGGCAGCTTCTGCATAGCCTTCTTGCTCTAATCGTAAAGCAAAAACTGCTGAAATTGCAGCTGCAACAATTCCTCGTGGAGCCATCCATGCGACAAATGCTTTTTCTTGCCACTTTAGACCAGACCCGAGAGTGGATAAGTAGATTGCTAAAGGGCGAATAACTAAAATTAAGGCCGCTAAGAAAAGTCCGGCTTTCCAATTAAAATAATTCAATGCATCAACTTGTAATCGCGAAGCTAAAAGAATGAACAATGCTGATATCAACAACACCTGAAGATTCTCTTTAAATTCTATAATATGTTTAATTCGAGCAGATTTTTGATTAGCCAGAATAATACCCATTACTGTTACGGTAAGAAGACCAGACTCATGTTGAAGGTGATTTGATATTACAAACACTCCAACCACAATCATTAGGGTAACAGGATTCTGAAGATATTCCGGAATCCAATGCTTTTTTAAAGTGAAGTACATTATTCCCGCACCAATTGCCCCAAAGAAAGTACCATAGGCTAAAGTTTGTACAATCACTAATCCTGCGTGTCCATCAATGCTGGCGAACCCACCCGAAATTATTACTTCGAATACCAGAACCGCCATCATCGCCCCAATAGGATCATTTACAATTCCTTCCCATTTTACCACAGAACCTGCAGTTTCTGTTGGGCGTACTTGTCTTAATAATGGTACAATTACGGTAGGACCTGTTACAATTAATATCGCTCCGAAAAGCACAGAAAGTTCAATTCCAAGATCTAGAATGTAGAGTGCAGCCAGAGATGATAAAGTCCATGTAATTAAAACTCCGATGGTAATTAGTTTAATTACAGTACCACCAATTTTTCTAAATTCGGACATTTTAAGGCTGAGCCCACCTTCAAAGAGAATAATAGCCACCGAAATAGAAACGAAAGGACTTAATAAATCTCCCATCAGTTTATCAGGATCGAGTAGACCTGTAACTGGTCCAGCTATAATACCAAATCCGAGAAGTAATAAAATTGCCGGGAGTTTTGTTCGCCAAGCGAGCCATTGAGCAGAAATACCCAAAGCCAAAACACTTGCAAGTCCTACAGCGATGTATTCAGACATAAATAACAGTTAGTTTAATTGTCTTGGTGGATTATAAGTTGGAATAACTGTTTTTACTAACACAGCGTTTAATTTTATTGAGAAAGTTTGGCAATGATCTCATTTAGAGTAAGTTGAGCTTCATCACTTTCTTTCATATTGCGAAGCGTAAATTTGCCTTCGGTTAATTCATTATCACCAACTATCAAAGAATAGGATGCATTTTCGCGGTTAGCGTCTTTCATTTGTGCGCGCATTGAACGATCAAGGTAGTCCATTGTAGCCGAGATTCCCTTAATGCGAAGTTCCGGAAGTGTTTTTAACGCCCACTTTCTGGCTTTTTCACCCAGACTTACGATGAATACGTCCACAGATTTTGGTTCTGCTAAAACTATATCCAGTTCTTCACAAGCAATGAACAGACGTTCCATGCCAGCAGCAAAACCAACTGCGGGAGTCGGTTTCCCTCCGATTTCTTCTACCAGAAGATCATAACGACCTCCACCTGCCAACGCATCTTGAGAACCAAGATCAGGGCTCGTAAGTTCGAATGCTGTTCTGGTATAATAATCCATTCCGCGAACTAGAAGCGGATCTAGAGTGAATTCTATATCCAGAGATTCCAACATTTCGCACACTTGCTGAAAGTGCTCTTTAGATTCCTCATTCAAATGATCACTGATTACCGGTGCGTTTTGGATAAACTCTTGATCTTCTTTTTCTTTGGAATCCAGAATTCTCATAGGATTTTTATCCAAACGTTTTTGCGAAAGTTCGCTGAGCTTCTCAAAGTGAGGTTGTAAATAATCTTTTAAAACTGATTTATAGTTTTCACGACTTTCAGGATCACCAACAGAATTTAACTTTAAATTAAAATTTTTGATCCCAATTCGCTGATAGATTCTCATCATGAAGGCAATGCATTCCACATCAGCAACAGGGTTATTACTACCTATTACTTCTACACCAAATTGGTGAAATTGCCGCTGGCGACCTTTTTGAGGACGTTCTGCTCGGAACATCGGCCCGATATAATATAATTTTTGCGAGCCGCCTCTTTGATCTAAGTGATTTTGGACATAAGAGCGGACAACAGGGGCTGTTAGCTCAGGACGAAGTACGTAATTGCTATCGCCTTTGGTGAAAGCAAAGATCTCTTTAGTTACAATATCAGTAAGTTGACCGACACCTCTTTTAATGAGTTCAGTTTGTTCCATTATAGGAGTGCGAATCTCCTCAAAATTAAATCGCGCTGCTTCTTCGTGAATAATATTTTCCAGAGCTCTCCATTTTGGAGAATCATCCGGAAGAATATCTACCATTCCGAGATGTGTAGTGTACTTCGTTTTTGCCATTAGTTAGTTCGCTTAAAATTCGATTCTAAGATAAGGGTAGAGGATGAGATTTTCTGAATAAGTTTATATTAAACTACTGCCTGAATTTAGAAATTAAAAAGTGCCGTATATAGGATTAAGGATGAATCATATTAAAACATTTAAGACGGGATATAGATGTTACTTTCAATTTTGTGTACCATGTAAATAATTAGCTGTTAAGAATTATTTTTTTAACAGGACTATATTTTGAAGGTTAACTTTTAAAAGTTGAGTGAAAGTGACGAAAGATGGAATAGAGCGCAGGTATAAAATTTTTGGAAGAGTTATAAAGTTAAACACGTTAGATCGTGATGAGGGTAGAATTTTACATAAAGAGCTAGAACTCTATCCAATTATAGAAGCTGAAAAGTTTGATGTAGCTATCAATTATGTTGAACAGGTAGAAGCTGGTGAGTTAATAAGTAATAATCCAGGAATACACAAACTCGGTTCAGATAGTATGGTCTGTCAAATCGGAGTAGCTGCGGTTAAGTTTTATTTTAGAGATCAAAAATTATATCAAATTGACTTTAGCATTGATCAAAGGTCGGGACTAAAAAAAGCTACCCAAAAATGGAAGTCTATGCAGTTTACCACAAATTATGAAGCTATCGGGCAGATATTTCACGAGTTGATATTAGTGCCAATGGCATTCTTGTTTGATGATTGTTCGGTTGTTCATAGTTCTGGAATAGTAAATTCTAATAATGAAGTTGTTTTATTTGGAGGAACGGGTGGAGTGGGAAAGACTTCACTTGAAATGACGCTATGCTTAGATCATGGGTATAAATTCTTCAACGACGATATTGCCGTAATGGACATTAAAGGATTTTGCCATCCTAATTTCTCTTACCCTAAGATTTATGGTTATAATCTTTTAGGTGCTCCTGATTTAAAGAGAGAAGTTTTTAAAGAGTTAAATCAATTGGATAAACTTCAGTACGCTTTCCGTGGACTTAAAGGAGCAAGTAAGGTAAGGCGAAGAGTAGAGCCTTCAACTTTCTATGGGCAGACATATGAGCATAAAGCAAAAGTTTCATCATTAGTTTTACTTTTGAGAAGTAATATTGATAAGATTAAAGTTGAGGCTATTTCGAGTGAAAAAGCCGCTAGATTTAATTCTTTAATTATGGCAACAGAGTACAATGTGTTTTTTGATCATATAAGATGGCATCAATTTAATGCTGAATCTTTAAATAGAAAACCGTTTGCGACCTATCAATCTATAATTGAGAAAAATTCTAGAAATCTAGAAAAAGGATTGGAAGGGCTAACAAAAATATATTTGGCACATATCCCAATGAGTATTTCGAACAGTGATTTTAAATTCGAAATGGTAAATAAGTTAAAGGAGGAAAGAATAATTTAGTGATTTGTAGTATGATGTAATATCCTTTTAAAATTTTCTTTCCATCTAAGTGGATTTCGCCACTGTAGCCAAAGAGTTTTGATTTGCCTAAGTTCTGCATCTTCATAAAAGTTGAAGAAATATAGAATAACTGGAAAGCTAATGATAGCAGAAGTTTTAACTAGCAGGCGTACAATAAGATCCATATTGGTTGTTAAAAGTGAACCATAAACTAGTATTGCCCCAAGTGCGAACATGAGTATCACTTTTCTCCATTCAAAAGCAATTGGATACATTTTATTGGAGAAATAAAACAGCCCCGAAAAAAATACCAGATGGGAAAAAAGACTTGCGAAGGCAGCGCCCTCAGTTCCTAATAGTGGAATCAACAAAATGTTAAGAGCAAGGTTTAACACAGATACGATCGCTGTCATCAAAGTTATGCGGGACGTTTTTTTCTTAATCCGGATACCTATTGATGCAATATCACTCAACGCTACAAAGTACATACCAAATGCTAATATTGGAATTACAGTAAATGACGACCAATATAATGCACTTCCGGTAACTAATTTCAGCACTTCTTTACCGAATAAAGAAACTCCCATTATGCAGATCATTATACCAAATCCATAATAAGTCATAGATTTTTGATAAAATCTGTGGCTGTCATTATCCTTCATTTTCTTAAATATTAACGGGGTAAGAGCCATGCTAACAGAAGTAATTATAAATACTTTTATAAGGGAGGATACTTTGAATCCAAGAGAATATAAACCAGCTTGCTCTAAGCCCGACATAGAATTTAATACAAGACGGTCAATTACATTGGTAGAAGCAACGGCAATTGCTGACATCATCATGGAGAACCCATAACCCATCATTTCAGTTAATACAGGTATGTGTATGCGCAACGTTGAATTCTTTAGCATATATGGAATGAGTATTACCAAGTAAATGGCAAAACCAGCAATTTGACCAATATAGATTGCGAAAAGTCCATTATCGATTTTGAAAAGCAAATACAATGTTATAAGTAGAGTAGCAACAAGCTTAATGATGTTTGTTACTGTAAAGAACGTTGCTTTTTCCTGCATTCGCATTAAGGTAGCAGGTAGTACACCTAAGGCTTGCAGTCCGGTCGAAATCATCACTAGCACAACCATATCTTGATAAATAGTGGTGTCTAATAGTATATCAGAAACCTCTGCTTTAAACGAAAATGTAACTAAGCTGATTAGTAGAACTAAACATCCGATTAAAACTGACGAGGTGAAAAAAGTTGCCTTATTTTCTTCTTCGGTTTGATCGTAATACCATCGGATTAATGAGTTATACAGCCCCAAACCCATAACTGTGATAACTATTTGATTTACTGCTTCCAGTACAACAAAAGCTCCGAAGTCATCGACACTCAGGTACTCAGGATTAGTCAAAAAAGGGATAAGGATAAAGCCGGTAAGTTTTACAAAAACATTACCAATACTGTAAATAAAAGAGTTTTTTAAAGTTTCCTTAATGTATTTAAGCAAGATGGATATACTTAAAGAATTGACGGGAGTTACTTTTCGATAGATCTGTCATAATGAGTTCAATTTTTCAACAAACTCTGAATAATTTTTTTCTGAGTCAAAAAGTTCAGAACAAATACTCGCTGCTTCATCGCTTTTTTGTTTTCTCAAAGACTGTTTTTTTGTGGCCTCTTCAAGTGCCTGAATAATTTCATCGTCAGAAAAACTTTTACTTACTAACCATCCGCTTTTCTCAGAAACCAACTCTGAAGTACCTCCAACATTTGTAGCAAGAGCTGGAATGCCAAAGCTATTTGCTTCCATAATAGAAACAGGAATTCCTTCAGATTCACTCAGGTTAATAAATAAATCAACATGATTGGTCGTGTACCAATCTATTAAATCTTTGTTTCCAATATGCCCATGTAAGATAGGGTTCATATTTTTAGGAACTTCTTTAATTAGCTCTTTCAAATCATTAAATAATTCTCCTGAGCCAAAGTGATGCCACGTTATTTGTATTTCTGGATACATTTTTGAGAATTGTTTTAACAATAAAGCTATAGAATCAACTCTTTTAACACTATAGACGCTTGAACATGACACAATTGTAAAGTTTGAGTTCTGTCCATTAAGCTTAGCGTTGGTTTGAGAAATATTTATTCCAAGCCTGGACAGCTCAAATTTATCTTTAAGCAAAGGATATTTTTTTGCAAGATATTGCACACCATTTTTCGAAATTGAAAAAATGCGAGAAACTCTGGAAAAGATAAACTTTCGAAAAGGTATATATTCTTTTGGGTATAGTTCTTCGTATAAATCAGCTCTATGAGTTCTGGAAACAACAGGTAATTTTGAGGAAAGAAGGGTAGCACCAAGAGTAGTGCCATAGCACCAATATGTATAGATTAATCCAGTTTCTTTTGTGAGGTTACTGTCTCTAACAATTTGAGTAAGAGCTTTTTTTGTTAAAATTGCATCCCTAGAAAAAGTTAAAAGCTCATCTATCGTTTTAAAAGTTAATCTATTAGGAAATAATTGAACAAGTTCTTTATAAAAGAATGAAAAGAAAATTGAAAGCCAGATTTTTGATATCAATCTTTTTAATCTGCTTTCATTATTTTTTTTCAAAAGTATAGAAGTATTTATCACACAGTTTTCTGGAATAGAACGATGGTTTGTTAGCGAACACTCCTTGGTTGGTACAATAATTACTTTATAAAAATTCTCGGATAAATAGGGTAATTCTGTTTCTAAAAACGCTTCTCCAGTACTATACGGAAAGGTAGATGTTAATAGAATTAGACTTTTTTTCATGTTTGCTCTATTGAAAACTCTTCATTGGCTCCGTACGGAAAGCTGAGATTTTTGAATCTAAAGTAATGAAGCAATTATTTTAATAATCAAACCTCAAGTACTAAATCAGACTGTATAATTTCTCAAAATATACTATATATTTGATTCTAATTTTAGTGTTTCCAAGTAGTACATTATGTTTAATCTCTTTTTTTTTGAAGGAAAATTGCCACACTATCATGCCCCAGTGTAAATGAAAATTTTAATGATTCTTGATAAACCCTTTCCAACAGATGTAAGGGTCGAAAATGAAGCGTTAACGCTGCTAAAAGCTGGTCATTCAGTTGGCTTGTTATCTATTGCCCCGTACACTAAAAATGAGATTGTTGATTATAAGGGAATTAAAGTAATTAGAGTCGCGGTTTCGAATTTTCAGAGTAAAAAAATGCATGGTCTGGCTGCTATGATACCGTGGATGGACAGATTTATAGCCAAAAAAGTGAAAAAGATTTTCCGAAATGAGAAATATGACGCCATTCATTTCCATGACTTGCATTTATTTGGAGCGGCAAGATTAATCAGGAAAAATACGGATGCATATTTGATAGGAGATATGCACGAAAATTATGTCGAAGTAATTAAAGATTATGAATGGGCAACCAAGTTTCCAAATCGACTAATCATTTCACACAAAAAATGGGCTCGCAAAGAAATAGAATGGCTTGGTGATATGGACAAATTGATTACCGTAAGTCAGGGAATTAAGGATAGAATTATTTCTAAAGGCGTTCCCCAAAAAGATGTATTGTTGGTTCCAAACACAATTAGTACAACTCTTTTTGATGGATATGCGATTGATGAAATCATTACTGAGAGAATGCAATCTTCTTTTAATTTGATTTATGTAGGCGGGTTTGTGAGCAATAGAGGTTTGGAGCATGTAATTGAGGGAATGAAGGAGCTTCAAAAATTTGCGGATGATATACGGTTGATTTTGGTTGGAGATGGAGACATACGCCATAAACTCGAAAAACTGGTTGATAATAATAATTTAATTGAAGTTGTTAAATTTGAAGGCTGGCATGATCAAGACAAGATTAAATCATATTTATCAAATGCTGAAGTAGGTTTAGTTCCTTTTAAAAGAACTCCGCAAACAGACAATTCAAGTTCCAATAAACTATTTCAGTATATGTATTACGAACTTCCGATTCTAGGAACTAACTGCACATCGGTTAAAAAACTTGTTGAGCAGGAGAACTGTGGCATTATTTACGAATCAGATAACACGGAAACGTTTATAGAATCGGTTAAAAAATTATACACAGATTCAGAATTGAGAAAGAATCTGGGTTCAAATGGAAAAAAAGCAGTATTGGAGAAATATAGTTGGGAAATAACTACAGGTGATATGGTAGAAATGTATAACTCTCTCGAAAAAGTTTAACTCCGAAGAATTGAGTCAAGACCAAAATACATACAACAAGTTTTATAAAGATAAGGATTGGACTCATAAACTCGGGGAGTTGAAGTGGCAAATTAAAGCGTACTTGAAATATATTTCAATCCAGAGGAATACATCCATTTCATCTGTTTTAGATGTGGGGTGTGGTACCGGAGATCACTGTTTTCTGTTCGATTCAATGAATTTTGACGTGATAGGTATTGATTTTTCGAGTACAGCCATTAGTAAAGCAAAAGCAAAATATGAGCATATAGATTTTTACGAATCCGATGCGAGTACGATTGATTTATCTAAGAGATTTGATCTTTTATTCGTTAGTGGGTTTTCAGTATTTAACACCGATGATCTTTCTAAACCTAAACGGATTATTACGAACTGGATTTCTGAATTGGAAAATAATGGAACAATATTAGTATTAAGTAGGACAGATCTTACGGGGAAGAAATCATCAGGTGGTTGGTTCTTTCATACAGAAGAAGAAATTAGAAGCATGTACAATCATTCTGATTTTGATACAGTTTTATATTATGCTCATCCTAAGTTACGCTATTTTGTATTATTACCGCTATTTCCAAAATTTTGGGCACGTTTGGTACATGTAATATCGAAGTATCTATTTGCTTATACATTAAAAACGCCAATTCGTTACATGGTGATTCTTACAAAAAAATCATGATTTCTATCTTAAAAAAGCTTGTTCAAACATCTCGTTTAGATGAATACAGATCGCTTATTGAGTTTGCGTTAGAACGAGGTTATAAGTTTGCTACGCTTGAAGATTGGTATGAGAATGGTTTTTACAAAGACGAGAAAATATTCCTGTTGCGGCACGATGTTGACTACGATACAGAAGGTGCTTTCAAAATGTATGAAATTGAAAAAGAGCTCGGTGTTACCTCTACATTTTACTATCGCTGGAAGACAATTGATTTCACAACAATGAGTGAAATTCATAAAAACGGGTTTGAAGTATCTCTTCATTTTGAAACCTTGGCGACATATTGCAGGTCTCATAACATAACATCAAAAGAAGAAGTTACCGATGAAGTTATTCAGGCTTGTTTGAAACTCTTTATTGAGGAGAAAAAGTCTTTTGAGGAAAAATTTTGGCCTGTTAAAACTGTATGCTCACATGGAGATCATAGAAACCGATTAATTGGTATTCCTAATCATGTTATCCTAAATAATGTTAGCCGAGACGAACTGGGAATTTATTTTGAAACGTATGATGAACATATTCTGGAAGAAATAGAGACCTATATATCTGATTCTTCTATTAAGAAGAATCATAATTGGCGGTATGGAAAATCTCCTATTGAAGCCATGGAAAATAATTCAAGAAGTATTTGTTTACTTACTCATCCTCAACATTGGAACTACCATTTGCGAAGGAATCTCAGTAAAATATCGACGGATATAAAAGAACATTTTTTTAATTAATATTTGAGTGAATTAAATATGGAAATCTCACTTTCTTTAGCATCATATGTACTTTCGTTAGGTCTTAAAAAAGAAGGGAAAAAAATTATTACTTATTTGCCGAAGTCAAGTATTCTGGAAACTTTGAAGAACAAAGATAAAGGTGATTTTTTAGCATCAGAAGAAGAAAGGGTTAAGCTAAAAAAATACCAAGAATCATTAAAAGGGGATACATTTTGGAAAACAGATGAAGGCTATAATTTTATAGAAAAGCACCTCCCAAAGGGCTCTTTTTCCCTTCTTGATGTCGGTTGCCATGTGGGGCAACTTCCAGCGTATCTCAAACAAAAAAACAGATGGGCAGAGTTAGATTATACCGGAACAGATATAGTAAGTTCATTAGTAGATCTAGGAAAAAAGGAATTTAAGGAAGGGAAATTTTTCGTTTCTGATATTCAAGAGTTTATTACAGAAGAAGCATTCGATATTGTACTCACAAAAGGAACAATTATTTCTACTTTTAATCCCATCAAGAGTACCAAAAATGTACTTTCTATTCCTTCAAACAAAATATTTGTACTGCATACTCCAATATCTGATGAAGAGTTAGAAGAAGAGTATTATAATATTCTAGTACACAGTAAAGACTATGTTTATACAAGTTCAGTTCTATCAAGAAAGGGTTTCGATCGCGTTGTTGACGAACAAGGATTTAGGATAATCGCGACTACAAGACGATCACAAAAATTTAATGTTCTTAACAAAGGGAGTTATCATTTATATGATTTTCTTCTTGAGAAAAAATCATAATTCCGGGAAGTTTTTTTTGATAGCCTGAGCTATTTTGTTAGAAGCATTTCCTTCACCATAAAGCGGTTTCCAACTCGACTTTACAGAAGTTTTAAACGCGTTTAGGATGCTGGATTTGTCAGCACCGGCTAAAGTATTCCAACCGTCATATAGTGTTTCAACCCATTCAGTTTCTTCGCGAAGCGTAATACATTGTTTCTTTAACCAGTAAGCTTCTTTTTGGAGTCCACCGGAATCAGTTAGCACAAGCTTACAGTCATTTAGTAAAACCATCATTTCGAAATAAGAAACAGGTTCAATAAGGGTTAAATTTTCCGGGATCACTTGTTCTTTGAGTCGGGATTTGTTTCTAGGATGAACCGGCCATAAGATGTTCGTATTCATCTCGGAGAAAGCATCTAAAATAGAACTTAGATTTTCTGCATTGTCAGTATTTGAGGGTCGATGTACCGTTGCCAATGCAAAATCACAACTCCGAAAACTAGTTATATCTGAAAGTGAGAGTTTCTCGGATGCAATTTTTGAAAAAATTCGAACTGCATCATACATTACGTCTCCGACATTATGCACTCCGTTTGTTATTCCTTCTTTTTCTAATTGAGAGACCCCAAATTCTGACGAACAAAACAATAGATCAGAAACGTGGTCGGTCATAATTCGGTTGATTTCTTCAGGCATTTCTTTATTAAAACTTCTAAGCCCGGCTTCAACATGAATTACCGGAATATGTAGTTTTGAAGCTACTAGCGCTCCGGCTAAGGTTGAATTCGTATCTCCGTAAACTAATAATGCAGATGGTTTTTCATCAGCAGAAAGAATAAAAGATTCAATTTTTTGAAGCATAAACCCGGTTTGCATTCCATGGCTTCCGGATCCGATTTCTAAGTTTATATTAGGAGCTGGAATTCCGAGTTCATCCCAGAATACGGTGCTCATAGCATCGTCGTAATGTTGTCCTGTATGTATAATTTGTTCGGAGATTCCTTCTTTAGCCAATGCTTTTGAAACAACAGCAGCTTTTACAAATTGTGGACGTGCTCCTACTATAGTTAATATATATTTCATCGGATAACAGAACTTAGTTCTTCAATGAGTTTTTTAGTTAAGTTTTTTCGGGAGTATTGCTGAATGTTTTCGGCGTTATATGACAAACTATTATTTTCCCAGCTTTCAAATAAAGAAAGTAGGTGATTTTTTAATGCTTGTTTATCTTCGTATGAGAAAAGTGAACCTGCTTTTGAAGCTGTTAGTATCTCGCTCATATCTCCTTTAACAGGACTAATACAAACAATGGGTCTCTCTGCTGCAAGATATTCAAAAAACTTCCCGGTAAGTATCAGATTAGCATTTGGTGTGTTATTGACAATAAGCAAAAGTGCATTGGAACCTTTTTGGTAGCGAACGATTTCAGAATGTGGAACATAATTGATGACAGAAACCAAGTCTTCAACATTGTTTGATTTAATAGAATCTACAATTGAAGAATCAATTTTACCGATTAGCTGAAGATCAAAATTCTTGGCAAAATGGGTATTTTCACTTTTTAGCTCATTTAAAGCTTGCCATAATATCCTTGGATTTCGAGTTGGAGTCATCATTCCAACATGGGAAATAACAAATTTGCTATTTGAAATGGGTTCGGTATTGCTAAAATCGGTTTCGTCAAACCCGTTCGTAATTACTGAAATAGGAGTGTCGGTTATTTCAGCGAATTCCTTTTTCATAGTAGGGCTTATAACTATGACGGAGTCGGCGCTATCAAGTACTTCTTTCTCAAGTTTGTGATGTTTTGCTCGTGCAATATGAGAAAGATGAAGGTCTTCGAAGAAGTCAATATTTGTCCAGGGATCTCGAAAATCAGCAATCCAGGGAATGTTTGTTTTCTCGGAAACTCCTTTTGCAATCATATGCATAGAATGTGGCGGACCTGTTGATACAATGGCATCAATATGATTTTCTATACAGTATTTGACGAGAAATTTCTTAGATGGCTTAATCCAGAATTTACGAGCATCAGGAATAAAGAAATTTCCTCTGATCCAGATCGATATTTTTTGGAGAAATGAAGATTCATTTCCGGACTTCATTAAGCCTGAACCAAGTTTCTCTTCCTTCTTTATCCCGACAAATTTTTTATAAAAAGTATAAGGCTCCCAAATAGGCTGGGTAACGATCTCGGTATCTTTTGGTATTTCAGATAATAATGATTCATCTACGGCGGGACGTTCTGGATTTGATGGCGTATAAACAACCGGGTCCCATCCCAGTTGTTTTAAATATTTTACGAATTTAACCCATCTTTGAACTCCGGAACCACCGCTTGGTGGCCAATAGTAAGTAACAACTAATACTTTTTTTTTACTCGTAGACACTTCTTGCCTTTATGTAGTTGAAACCTACTATTAAACCAAGTAGAATTTGTAATCCGAGTGAAATCCAGCCCATTGTAACTCCTAAATGAAATGCCTTCGGTTTAAACTCTAAATCTAGAGTGTGCTTACCTGCAGGAATTTCAAAACCTCTAAGTACATAGTTCGTCTTGTGAATAGGAATTTCTTCACCATTTAGCTTTGCAACCCAACCTGCCGGATAATAGATTTCACTTAATACAAGAAATCCAGGTTCTGAGCGAGTTATGTCTAAGGATATTTCTTGCCCGGTATAGTTAGTTACAGTAACAGAAGATAACGAATCTGCATTGGATGTAAGAGATTGGGAAGTTTCTACTACTGCTATTTTTGAGTAATCTATATTCGGATTTTCAATGAGGCTATAAGCTTCTTGAGCAGAAGATGCTGTAACGAGTGAATCAACAAAATAAGCTTTAGGAAGTAGTTTTTGATTCTCATAGACTGCTCCCGAATTCCCCGAGAAAACCTGAGTAAGTCCCGGAACCTGTAAACCAGGCTGATAATTGATGTACTTTATATTCAAAGCACCCAATAGATTAAGATTTAATCCTCCGGCGCCTTTGTAAAGAGGTCCACCGGATTTTTGAAGATCTGATACAATGCTAAGTTTTGCTCCGGTATATCCTCCAATTGTTGGGTAAAAGTATGAAGGTGTTGCTTCCTGAAAAGTGTTTATAAGTAAAGGAAACACACGATATTTATACTCGCCATTTTCAGATTCAATATTATCAATGACAAACTGATCAATATCTCGTTTTTTGGATTCAAGAACACGCTCAGGGCTTACATTACTATTTACAATAACTCGATCAGGAACGTACCTTTTACCAACGTTAGTTAGATCAAAACCTGCAATCAAAATAAAACCAATTGAAGCTAAGCTCGCCGATACTTTTTGTTTGATGGTAACCCAAATCAAGGCTCCTCCAACTACTAAAAGTAACCCAAATCTAAAAAGATCGCTGTTGGCAGCTTCTTTTCGTTCAGGAATAAAGTTCTGTTCTACATAGGTGGTTGCCCGTTGTAAAACTTGTGGATTTTGTGGGCTTACCTGATTTTGTTGTGCAATTTGATTGGCTATGCTTTGAATTTCACCAGTTTTAGTAAAATCCATAGTTTTAACTTGAATGGTTATAAGGATAAAGATACCAGTTAAAACCCCGAGTGGTAAATATATTTCTTTGAGCAACGGAGATTTTTGTTTTATAAAGTTTAAAAACCATTGAAGTCCATACACAGCAACAATGGTATAACAAAAAGCAGTTAAAACTAACCAAGTTTCAGGAGCTCTAAATTTGTTAAAGAAAGGGATGTAATCAAATGCCAGATTATTAAGTATTAAAAAATTTCCACCCCATGCGAAGAGAATTGCTAAAGTACCTGTTCCAAAAAAAACATACATGGTTTTACTTTTGTTCTTAAACAAACCAAATAATAAAAAGGGAAGAACAAGAGCGCCTAGATAATGAGGACCTGAAGTGAATGATTTCAGACCAAAATAGTTAGGTGATGCACCCCCAAAAAACTCCGGTACAAATAGAGTAAACGTTTCTTTAATACCCTGTGACCAAGAAAAAGCATATCCGGTATCAAGCCCGGTAGTTCCTTCTAAAGCAGATCCTCCTCTGATACTAAATTCAGCATATTCTTTTAAGCTGAGTAAACTTTGGGCATGATTAAGGATACCTACAACGCCACCTAGAACTAGCAAGGACGTAATCCACCCAAATGTTTTGTATTCCTTTTCTTTGATCCATTTCCAAGAATCAGCGAGCCAAAGAAATCCCAGAAGAAACATAAAATAGTATGTTATTTGAGGATGCCCGGATCTAACTTCAAGAGCCATAGCAACAGTAAAAAGAAGCAATCCGCCAAGTTTATTATCAGAGCGGGTAATTTTCCAATAACCAGCAAAAACCCATGGAGCAAATGCTAAGGCTACAAATTTTGATGTATGTCCGGCGCCAATAATAATGGGAAAGTAAGTAGTGAGCGAGTAAGTGATGCTTCCAAAAACAGCTGTTAATGGACGAAAGCCCATTAAAATGAGGAGAAAATACATCCCGGAAAGCATAACCCAATACTGAAATGCAGGATATATATTTTTAAAGTATCGAGAAATAAAAGTTATGTGAGGAACAACAGTTTCAACAGAAACTACAAATGCGGGCATTCCCATGTACATGTTAGTAATCCAAAGCGGATCTTCGCCATATTTTTCACGATGCTCAAAGGCTGACTCAGAACCTGCACGCCATTGTGTAATATCATGTCTTTGAAATTCCTTACCTCCAATAGTTGTGGCTGTAAAAAGGAAAAAAGGAACTAAGAATAATACAGCTAGCGCAATAATGTGCTGTTTTACCTCAGAAAGATTGTAGAAAAATCCTTCTGTTTTGTCTTGGTTTTTAGAATCGTCCATATTATCACTCAATTACTTTTGGTACACGAAAGTAATCAGAGTCTGCATCGGGAGCATTCTTGAGAGCGTCTTCATGAGAGAGTGGTTGCTCAGCTTTATCTTTTCTAAATCGACTTTCAAGATCAATTACATGTTCCAATGGTTTTACATCAGAAGTATCAACTTCATTTAATAGCTCCATATACTCTAGAATGCTACTCATATCTTTAGCATAAGATTTTGCTTCTTCTTCATTAACCTGAAGTCGAGCTAGATTGGCAATGTATTGGACATCTTTTTCTGTTACAGACATAGTATAATCTAAATTTTGAATAAGGTTGAATTTAAGAAAGATTAAGTGAAAGGTTAATTCTATATTTAAAAAAAGACCTAAAGCTTGGGAAATTATTGAAATTATACTCATTTTTGCATAGATAACATATTTGCTATGATCAGAAAGAAAATCACTATAAAGAATTCATCCGGTTTACATGCACGTCCATCCGCCGCATTAGTCAAAACTGCGAGCAAGTTTAAGTCTGATTTCTTTATCCACATGTATGGTTATAAAGTAAATGGTAAAAGTATTTTAGGTGTAATGACTTTAGCCGCAGAACACGGAGCGGAATTGGAATTAGAGTTTGACGGTCCGGACGAGAAAGAGGGAATGCAAATTGTGGTTGATTTGATTAACAATAAATTCGGCTTAACGGATGAGTAGTACCGATTTTGATTCGCGTAAATTAGTACATGGAATCTCAGCAAGCTCAGGTATTGCAATAGGCGAGGTTGTATATGTGGACACCAAAAGACGTAAAGTAGAACCAAAATCAATTTTGAAAACGGATGTTGAAGCGCATCTAAATCACTTTAAGGTGAGTCGGGATACATTGATCGCCGAATTGTCGGAGATGTTGACGTATCTGGATGCAAATTCCTCAGCAATTATTGATGCTCAGAAGCAAATATTACTGGATGCAGAAGTAGAAAGAAGAGTTCATAAAATGGTTAGTGAAGAACTTTTTTCCACTGATTATGCGGTGTATAAAACCTTTTGCTACTTTATTGAGCGGTTGAAAGAAAGTGGATCAGAGTTATTTCAGCAGAGGATTATAGATTTAGTAAACCTCAGAGATCGTTTTATTGATACTATTTGCGAAGATGAGAATGAAGTCAGTATCAAAAAAGGAACCATTCTGGTAGCCAAAGAGATAAGCCCAACCGAGTTGGTTTCTTACCATGAAAAAGGAGTAAGTGGCTTGGTGATGGAAAAAGGAGGCGTTACTTCACATGCAGCACTTATTGCTCAATCATTAGAAATTCCTTGCATAGTAAATGCTAAAAATGCTACATCAAAAGTAGCAACTGGGAAAGCTATTTTAGACGGTAGAGAAGGAGTACTAATCCTTGATCCCGAAAATGAAGTTTTATCAGAGTATAAATTGAAACTTAAAAAGTTAAGAAGATCTCAAAAAAGACTACTCAAAAATATTTCCGAACCATCAAAAACAAAATCAGGAACATCTTTCAATTTACAAGCAAATATAGAGTTTAGATCTGAACTAGGTCAGTTGAATAAATACAACGCTACACATATTGGTTTGCTGAGAACGGAAGGATTACTGTTTAGCAATAAGTTAAGTTTTGAAGAGCAAGCGGAGTTTTATGAAGAAGTATTGGCGTCGGTTACAGGGAAAGTTACCTTTCGGTTATTCGATGTAGGCGGAGATAAGCTAAGTATAAAGCTACCGGAGGAGGCAAACCCTTTTTTGGGTTGGAGAGGAATTAGAATGCTGCTGGATGAGAAAGAACTATTGAGTGAACAATTACGAGCACTTATTATCTGTGCCGGAAAAAATAAAGGTAGAGTACGAATTTTAGTTCCTATGATTTCTGTTGAGGAGGAAATTATAAAGTTGAAATCTCTTATTGATGAGATAACAGAAAATTTAGAAAATCAAGGTAATGAAATTGATGAGAGTATTGAGTTAGGAATTATGATAGAAGTACCAAGTGCAGCTCTAAATGCGGAAAACTTGGCAAAACATGTAGATTTTATGAGTATTGGAACCAACGATCTTACACAATATACTCTAGCGGTTGATAGAGGTAACGAAAAGATCTGTTCATTATACCAGCAGCAACATCCTTCTATTTGGAGCCTAATCAAAATAACGGCAGAATCAGCAAGGAAAGTTGGTATTGAATTATCAGTATGTGGTGAGCTTGCCGGAGATGTTTTGGGAGCTTGTGGTTTAATTGGCTTGGGAATCTCAAACTTAAGTATGGTAGCCGGCGCAATTCCGAAAGTAAAAGAAGAACTTATAAGTCATGAGGATTCTGAGTTTGAATCACTTGCAAAGTCTTTTTTGGCAACCTCAAACACCTCAAAAGTTAAAGAAATATTCGAAGACTGGAGAATTCATTGATGAAGATTACTAAAGAACTGATCAGTAGAGTGGATTCTGAAGATATGTGGGGATTATTGTGTGACTTTCCCAAACATTGGAAAGAAGTAATGGAACTCACAGAAGGTTTAACAATTAATATCGATGTTTCAAAAGTTAACAATATTTGTTTTGCGGGGATGGGCGGTTCAGCTATCGGAGCTGATTTAACTCGCGCTTACTCTCTGAAATCTTGCCCTCATCCTGTACAAATAAACAGGCACTATGAAATCCCAAACTATATAAATGAGAATACGCTGTTTATAGCTTGTAGCTTTTCGGGAAATACTGAGGAAATTTTATCAGCTTTGGAATCTGCTATGCAAAAGGGAGCGCAGGTAATTGGAGTGACTTCCGGAGGAGAATTAAAGAAATTAGCAATAAATCACGAGTTTGATTATATCCAAATTCCGGGAGGTATGCCTCCAAGAGCCGCTTTGGCGTATAGTTTTGTGCCTTTATTCAGAATATTTCAAACACTCGGTTATTTGGATGAAACAGATGAGGTTTTAGATGATACTTACGCATTGCTAAAAGATGGAGTATCAAGTTTTGAGGATATTAAGGGGAACGACGCTTTGTCATTAGCCGAAGAGCTTGATGGTTCTTTGCCATTAATTTACAGTGATGCACTTATGATGGAACCCGTTAATTTACGTTGGCGGGGGCAGATAGAAGAGAACTCTAAGATGCTGGCTTATGGAAATTTAATTCCGGAAATGAACCACAATGAAATTGTTGGGTGGGAACATATTGCTCATCTCACCGGTAGACTAACAGTAGTAATTTTACAGGATAAAGAAGATAATCTACGAGTTAAGAAGAGAATGGAGATTGTAAAAGAATTAGTAATGGATCAAGCTTTATCTGTAATTGAAATATCGACTATCGGAAAAACTCGACTAGAAAGATTATTTTCTTTGGTTCAATTAGCAGATTGGGTTAGTATATATCTTGCTCTTTTGAATGAAATAGATCCAACACCAATTGCTAAGATCGATATCCTGAAAAGTAAACTCGCCGAAATCTAATCTCAAATTAAAGACTTTTGTTCGATACTAAATCTTTTACAAAACAGCTAACAACGACTTGGCTGGGACAGGAATTTATATTTTTGGATGAAGTAAGTTCCACCAACGATTACGCCAAGAAAATTGAAAAGGCTGTTCCCGGAACGGTGGTTCTAGCAGAGGATCAAAATGCAGGTAAGGGTCAACATAACAGGAAGTGGGTAACCAAAGCCGGCAAAAATCTAACTTTTAGTGTGGTATTTACTCCCTCACAAGCAGATAGAATTACGTTGTTAACTTTAGCATGCGCATCCGCGATTGAGGATATAGTCTGCAAGTACTTTGAGGATTGCGTCATTGATTTAAAATGGCCTAACGATGTAATTTGTAACGGTAAAAAGATAGCAGGTTTATTGACTGAAGTTATTTATAGTGGCAATAGAGTTGAGAAGGTGATAGTGGGAATCGGGCTAAATGTAAATCAAATTAGTTTCGATGGAGAGTTGCACGAAACAGCAACCGCATTAAGAATTCTTACCGGAAAAGATGAATCAAGAGAGAAATTACTTTGTAATTTACTTACCAGAATTGAATATAATTATCAAAGATGGGCCAATTCCAGTTTAGATTTAGTGAAGGAAATTAACCCAAAACTTCAAGGATATGGAAAGTGGATCACTTTGGAGGTTGAAGGAAAAGCAGATATTGATAAAAAGAAATTTTTGGGAATGAATGAACTCGGAGCATTACAGGTGTTGAATAAGGAGTTAGGAGTGGATACTTTCTCCCATGAGCAAATCAGAATCCATATTGATTGAACAACGTATATCAGAAAAGATTACTAATCATTTTTCTGGCAACCCAAAATTTGTCCTGGGTGTAAGTGGTGGCGTAGATTCTATGGCGCTCCTTTATGTACTTAAATCCCTTAATAAAAATGCTTTCGTAGTTCATATCAATTATGGATTAAGAGAAGAAGCATCAGATAAAGATCAGGAGTTAGTAGAAGGAATGTCTTTCGAATTGGGCTTTGAATGTTGTTCGGTTCGATTGAATTCTGAGGATTCAAAAAATGATAATTTCCAAAACTGGGCAAGAAACGAACGCTATCGGATATTTAACGAAATAGCTTCAGAAATTAACGCGGACGCAATTTTAGTAGCTCATCATCAGAATGATCAGATTGAAACAATTCTTCAAAAAGTTTTCCGTGGAAGTAGCCCGGAAGCGTGGATGGGAATGAGTGAGTGGGATGGAAGAATATTCAGACCGCTGCTAGAGTTCTCAAAAGCCGAACTCGAAGAATATTGCAATGAAAACGTGATTCCATATAGAACCGACCAAAGTAATTTGGAATCAAAATATGCCAGAAACTTTCTGAGAAATGAGTTCTCTGAAAAAATGGATAGACTATTTTCCGGTTGGCAAAATAATATTTTAAAGCTACAAGAATTCGGTCAACTAAATGAACAAGCTACTGAAGCACTTTTAGATCGCATAGCTAACAATGCAAAACTAAAAGTAAATGCTTTAAACAAATTACCGGCGACTTTAGCAAAGGCTGTATTAAAAAAATTCCTGGAAAAAAATGGAATTATAGCTTCTGCTGGCCAACTTTCTGAAATACTTAAATTAAAAAATGCACAAACAGGTTCAAAAATCGAGTTCTCAAAAGAGCTTGCCGTGGTATTGGACAGAGATTTACTAATTGTGTTGAATGGTGATAATGAATTTGAAAATGTTGCTTTTACAAAAGAAATCTTCGATAATCCGCAAGAAGTAGCTGGTTATAAACTCGAAATTTCTAAAGATATTAAGTCAGAACTGTATTTTGATGCTGGTTTAATTCGATGGCCATTACTGATGAGGCGATGGAATCCAGGAGATAGATTTCAACCATTTGGGATGGAAGGCTCTCAAAAAATATCCGACCATTTGACGAATAGAAAAGTGCCAACAAGTAAAAGAGAAAAATCTTTGGTATTGACGGGCACAGATGGTACTATTTACGCAATTATTTTTGACGGAAAGAGTGACCGAATCGGAACAATTTCGGAAATTTGTAAAGCAACCAATGCTACAAAGCAATATCTTTCGATAACTTCAAAAAAAGATGCATGAGTTTTTATTTACCAGAAACCGTTGATTGCAACGGCGACACATTTAAAGTATTTATAACCAAAGAAGAAATTGAAGCAAGAGTTTCGTTACTTGGTAAAAAGCTAGACAAAGATTTCGAAGGAAAACGTCCCATTTTCATTGGTGTATTAAATGGTGCATTTATCTTTCTCGCAGATATTATGCGCAGCGTTTCCATTCCTTGCGAGGTAGATTTTATGAAATTATCCAGCTATGGTGATGAGAAGGTTTCTTCAGGGCAAGTTACAGAGCTTAAAGAAATTGACGCTAAGCTAAAGGGTCGTCATGTTGTATTGGTAGAAGATATTATCGATACAGGGCTTTCAATGAAGTATATAGTAGAACGAATGAAAAAATACGAACCTGCTTCTGTATCAGTTATTACGCTCTTACATAAAAAGGACGCTACAAAATACGATGTACAAATTGATTATGTAGGATTTGAAATCCCAACAAAGTTTGTATTAGGCTACGGTTTAGACTTTGCTCAAGAAGGTAGAAACCTGGCTCAAATTTATGTATTAGATTCTGAAAATTAATCTGCAATATGCCGTTGATTCCGCCTTGGAACTAACGTATATTTGTTGCCCTTGTGAAAACACGGAGAGGTGGCTGAGTGGCTGAAAGCGCTCCCCTGCTAAGGGAGTTTATATGGAAACATGTAACGAGGGTTCGAATCCCTCCCTCTCCGCAAGCCAATGTAAAGTAAAGGCTTCCAATATAATTGGGAGCCTTTTTTTGTATCTGAGATTTTGACTTTACATAAAACAAGATTGATAAATTAAAGGCTTCTAGAATTCCAAAGAGAAAAAAGAATTTTAAACATCTACAGAGAGCAAATCCAAACCTAAAAGATGGAAATTCTTCTAATTAGTTTTTTACATACTTATTAAGTAATAATAAGTAACCAAAAACTAACTTCGAGGTACAAAATGTTTGATGAAATAAAAGAGGTATTGATACAGTCGTATGAAACTTTTTTCAATGAACTCGCATCCTTTTTGCCCAATCTAATTGGTGCTTTATTGATTCTTATTATAGGCTGGATTATCGCAAAACTTGTGAAAGCAGCAGCAGTGAGATTGTTAAAGTTGATTCGATTAGATGTTGTTACTGAAAAAGCTAAAATTGATCAATTTTTAAAGGACGGAGGTAGCGAAAAATCTGCTATAGATATTCTGGGAGGTATTATTTACTGGCTAATTATGTTGATCGTAATTTTAGCAGGCCTGAATACTTTAGGTTTAGGAGTAGCTTCAGAATTATTTAATCAAATAATTCTATATATACCAAATGTGATTGTGGCAGTACTGGCTTTAATATTTGGTGTTTTCTTGGCTGGATTTATTGCTCAGGTTGTAACTACTTATTTAAGTAATGTTGGAGTAGCAAATGCTTCTGTGGTTGGTGCTATTGCAAAATATGCTATTGTCTTTTTTGTTGTTTCCCTTTCTCTTACTCAATTAAATATTGGGGATGAGTTAGTAGCAAATGCTTTTTTGCTGCTTTTTGGGTCGGTTTGCTTAGCTTTAGGCTTAGCATTTGGGCTTGGAGGAAAAGAATGGGCTGCCAAAATGATTGAAAAAATGAGTAACCGAGACTAAAGATTCTATAATTTCATAAAAAAGCTTTTCCAATTCGGAAAGGCTTTTTTTATCCACTTAGTTTTTCAACTGCCAGATCTAGATTAAATAAATACTTTTGGAAGAACGTATTTCTCAACTTTAGACAATAATCCATTTTTGTGCGCTTTGCGAGGTAATGGAATATTTCACATTACTTGCCTATTACAGTAACTACCAACTTTCTTCCCCCTCCTAAATTTCTATGTTCACACAGATAAATACCCTGCCAAGTACCGAGATTTAATTCTCCACTTGAAATCGGGATACTCACAGATGAGCCCAGCATTGAACTTTTTATATGAGATGTCATATCATCAGTTCCTTCATAAGTATGTTCATATAAACTCATGTCCTCAGGAACGGTTCGGTTAAAAAAAGTTTCAAAATCAGCCCGCACAGTAGGGTCAGCATTCTCATTTATGGTTAGGCTTGCACTGGTGTGTTGAATAAAAATCTGCATAATTCCAGATTTAATTTGGGAGATTTCCGGAATATACGCCAATATTTCTCGTGTAATGAGATGAAAGCCTCGGGTTTTTGGTTTCAATGAAAACTCTTTCTGAAAAACATCCATTTTTCTTGATAAGATAACAGATACATATTGGTCTTGCAGTTTAATTGAGCATTAAAATTATTCAATGCTAGAAGCAATAGAGAATTCAACCATAACCAACTCAAAAATTATCCAATTAAATACTCTCACAAGAAATAGAAAACTCAATTCACTAGCAATTAATCTGTATCTGAACTTTGGGATAATCACCGGTTAGTTTCCTGCAAAAACGCTTCCAGTGCCGTAGCTTATTTGAGTATTAATTATTACTTAATTTTCATAGTTGATTGATAAAGTTCGTAAGTTGTGGAGCTCAAAAAGAAACGATTCATATATAGGAAATCCGGCTTAGAAATTTAACGAAGTGCCAGGAAATCCATCTTTTAATATTAGGAATGCAACGACTACTCAACATATTCGACTTCTCTCAACCCGTAAATTATAAAACAGAAATTCTTTCTGGGGTAACAGTATCTTTGGCATTGGTTCCTGAAGCTGTAGCATTCGCTTTAATTGCAGGACTTTCTCCGCTTACAGGGTTATATGCAGCTTTTGTAATGGGATTGGTAACTTCCATTTTTGGAGGCAGACCCGGAATGATATCTGGTGCAACAGGTGCTGTAGCTGTAGTTTTAGTAACCTTGGCTCAATCTCACGGTGTAGAATACATTTTTGCTACGGTGGTATTAGCCGGTTTAATTCAGGTTACAGCAGGAATGTTAAAGCTTGGAAAGTTAATGAGATTAGTCCCTCACCCGGTAATCTTCGGATTCGTAAACGGATTGGCAGTGATTATCTTTATGTCACAATTGGCACAATTTAAAACTCCCGGGGGTGAATGGGTTACCGGCGATGCACTATATATGCTACTTGGTTTAGTAGCCTTAACTATGTTGATTATCTGGGGTTTGCCAAAAATCAGCAAGGCAATTCCCGCTTCTTTAGTAGCTATTTTGGTGATTTTTGGAATTGTTGTAACATTCAATATCGATACAAAAACAGTTGGAGATATCGCATCTATCAAAGGTGGTTTTCCTCCATTTCACATTCCGGCAATTCCTTTTACTATAGAGACTCTTAAGTTAATATTTCCATACGCTTTGATAATGGCGGGTGTTGGATTAATCGAAAGTTTACTTACACTTAATATTGTAGATGAGATTACGGAAACACGTGGGCGTGGGAATAAAGAAGCTATAGCACAAGGAGCAGCTAATATTCTTTCCGGATTTTTCTCAGGAATGGGAGGATGCGCTATGATTGGACAAAGTTTGATCAATACTTCTGCAGGCGCAAGAGCAAGGCTTTCAGGTATTGTAGCTGCAGTGATGTTATTGGTGTTTATTATGTTTGGGTCCGGTTTAATCGAAAAACTACCGATGGCTGCATTAACGGGATTAATGATCATGGTTTCAATCGGAACTTTTGAATGGGCAAGTTTCCGAACGATAAACAGAATGCCAAATTCTGATATCTTTGTGATGGTATTAGTTACGCTGGTTACAGTTTTCTTACATAATCTGGCACTGGCTGTAATTGTTGGAGTGATAATTGCTGCTTTGGTTTTTGCTTGGGATAACGCGAAAAGAATCCGTGCCAGAAAAAGAATTGATGAAGATGGAGTAAAGCATTATGAAATCTATGGGCCTCTTTTCTTCGGCTCAGTAAGTGTATTCAACGAAAAATTTGATGTACTTAATGATCCTGAAGAAATCATCATAGATTTTGCAGAGAGTCGTGTTGTAGATATGTCAGCTATTGAAGCGTTAAACAAAATCACTGAAAGGTACTCTAAAGTTGGCAAAAAAGTGCATCTTCAACACTTAAGTAAAGACTGTATTGCTCTACTGGAAAATGCAGAAGCTATCATTGATGTAAATGTATTGGAAGATCCAAAATACAAGTTGGCTGTAGATAAAGTTTGATTTCACTAGTAGATATGGTTCTTTAGGTCTAAGCTGATTGACGAATATAGACAGTAAGAGGGAAGATATTATCAACCTTCCAGTTCAAATATAAGTCGTTGAACGTGTTCATAAACTCAAGAGAATGAAATGTGACTTATTTTTGTATGTATAGATATGAAATATTGGGAAATACTTAAAAATACAGTACAAGAATTCAGTATAACCGATGCAATGGATTTCAGCTCTTCCATCGCTTTTTATCTTATTTTTTCGCTGCCCGCAATCTTAATAATTTCTATGACAATTACCGGGGCAGTGTATGAAGATCAAGTTGCCAGAGATACTTTATTACAACAATTCGAGTCTATTTTCGGACAACAAAGTGCAGATGCAATTGATAAGGTTTTAAACAATATAAATGAGGAGAAAAACTCATTAGTTGCAAGAATTGTAGGCTTTGTTACGCTGATTGTAAGTGCAACTACTGTGTTTGTGTCGCTGCAAGATGGGATAAATAAAATTTGGGGTATCAAGGCGAAGAAAGAAAAAAATATTTATAACTTTTTTAAGAACAGATTGATTTCTTTAGCCATGGCAGTGAGCGTTGGGTTTTTGCTTTTGGTGACTTTAATTATTGATGCAACACTAAGTTTATTTGATCAACAGTTAATCAAGCTATTGTCAGAGTCTGGGTTTTATTTAGCCTCGGCTACTAATTTTGGACTCTCTTTATTAATAACGACAAGCGTATTTGCGTGCTTATTTAAAGTGATACCCGATACTGAAGTGCGTTGGAAAAATGTTTGGTTAGGTTCCTTCATAACCACGATCTTGTTTGGCATCGGGAAATATTTAATAGGTTTTTATCTGGGAACCAGTTCATTTGGGGATGTTTATGGAGCGGCGGGTTCTCTTGTAGTTTTATTAACCTGGATTTTCTACTCATCCATGATGGTGTTATTCGGAGCTCAGTTTACCGTTGTTTTTTCAAATGAATTGAATGAAGATTAGATTTGAGAACAAAAAATTTTTAGAGAATTTACTTGATCGGAACCCAAATCTCTTCCTCCGATTCAGGATTTTCAGGTCCTAGGTAACGCTCATCTAAAACTTCAAAATGAGGTCGATAATCCAGTTTAAAATCAGAATTGGGCAACCAATTTAGATGGATATATTTTAGCGTATCCGAAAAAGTAGCCATGCTCCCTTGATGGTTAAAAATTGCATATTTTCCACCGGATAACTCTAGAGATTCCATTCCATCAGGAATAGAATTAATATTAGCCACTTCTGTTGCAGCCCAATAAGTAAAGATTATTTCAGGATTGAAATCTGAATAATTAAATAAGTTATCATAGATTTGTATCGAATATTTTTCATTGCCAATCTTACTATCGATTTCTTTTATCCGGGGCATAAATTTTTGCCAAAGTTCAGGTGCTCCATAGTCATATAAAGATGTTTGAATATTCATACCAATGAGCTTTTTTGATGGCAGTATTTTAATATTTGGACCCATAATTTTCTAAATCAGGACTAACGTTTTGTATATGGTTTCTTGTAGTTCAGGAAGGATGTGTTGTTTCTCAGCATAACTTTTCCATTCAGAAACCACCTCACATATTTCATCAATAATTTTGGTAGCCTTTTTCACATTCATTTGATAGGCAACATCAAGTAAATCCTGTCTAGTAATATCAGAACGTTTACCATTTATGCTAAGCGAATGTTGACTCAACCACTCACTGCCGGGGACATAGGCATGACAAATATCATAAGCAGGAGCAAGCTTCCAAACGCCATCTTTGCTCATCATAAAGGCAAAATTCTTGGTATGATCATTACAATTTCTACTTACTACATTAAAAGCCATTCGTCGAAACATCTGCTCAGCCTCCTGATAGGAAAGACGAAGCATTCTCATGGTCTCAAATAATTGCTCATAACTGTATTGCACCACATTCTTAAAGTCGAAATGACGAAGTGCACAAAATGTTTGAACATGAATTTTTTCTCCGTTTGGGTTTCGATCGAAACGCTTAGTCATAAAATGGGCACGGTCTTGTTCTTCCAGCAATCTGGAATCCATCATTTCTATACCGGCATCTTTCGCCATGCTAAAATAAGCCATCTCTACACGCCCAGAACCATTTGAAGAACCAAACTGATTGTCTGTAACGCCGTCAAATTTGATCAACCAATGTTCAAATCCATCGGGAGCAAAATACTGTCCGCTTCGTATTTCTTGCGTTTCGTCACTAAAGGCTATTATTGCCTTTGGCCTTGCTCCTCCAGCGGATGTTCCAATCTTTAGAAGATCATTAAAAGTTCGTCTTTCTTCTATATCTCCAGAAAGTATAAGATTGTTTTTTGAGCTTAGAATTCGGTCATTAATTTCAATAAGTTTATCAATCTCTATATTCTTAGAAACACTTCCTGATCCGCCTTTTGCGGGTTCGATTTCCAAAGCTCCCATCCCTCTTTTGCCAATAAAGGAAAGCATTTCTACAGGATTTAAACTATCTGCTGAGGTACCTTGTGTTGTTAGCCAAGTATTGATTAATGTTTTTCCATAATGATCCGGAAGGATATCAGCCAAGAAGCCGGGTAAGCCTCTAAAGGTCTCATTGCGTCTTAGTTGTGGAAAAGTAAAAATTCTCTTGCTTGCATTCTTGATAGGTAACTTGATTGGTGATAAATCTAAGTTTTCAGAAAGAAAAGAAGGTTCGTATTCAAAGGAGCCTAGTTGCGTATTCGAATTCCATGCGATGGCTCCGATTCTTTTATCCCAAATATTAATATAAGCAGCAGTAGTCATCACCAATCTACATTTGATTCTTCAGTTTGACTCAGAGATCTAGACGCTCGTTGCCTGTTATCTCTATTTTTTTTGGCAAGCTCCAGCGGGCTTACTTGCTCCTTTATTGTAAAGGCATCTAAAACATGTAACAGATCCAAAGCTCTGAGTAATTGGATGATAGTGATCATGTTTACTCTTGTGCCTCTTTCAAACTGGCTCAAAGTAGTCCGGTTAACATTAGCTTTTTGAGCGAGGTCAGCTTGTGTAATATTTTGGTCTAAACGATGATGTTTTATAAATACACCTAACTTCTCAATAATTTCAGAATCGCTTAAAGTATTCCAATCTATGTCGTACATATACATCAATATTAATAAAATTTATATTTAATGTATATTATTTACAACATAATTGCACTCTATAAATAAGAATAGTTGGTAAGTCAAAAATAAATAAAGAGCTTTAATAAGTATCAAATGTTTTAAATAAACATCATTGACAGTATAATATATAATTAATGATGTATTTAATTATTATTAACTAATTATATTCAAGAAATATGTCATAAATGCAAAAGTAGGAAGGGAGTTAAAGATGCTTCAAAAAAATGATTTGCGACTGAAATAAATAAATATTTCATAATCATTATTTAGCAAAAATAGCTGTATATTTAAGGCTTGCTGGTTTTTGGGAAAGGCTAAGCCGGCATTTTAATTATCATTTTATTAATACCATGTCACAAGATTTAAGAAATATCGCCATTATCGCTCACGTAGATCATGGAAAAACAACACTCGTAGATCAAATTTTAAAACAGAGTGGGACATTCAGAGAGAATCAAGAAGTAGAAGATCGTGTAATGGATTCCGGAGATCTGGAAAGAGAAAGAGGAATCACCATTAGTTCCAAAAACACAGCTGTAAACTGGAAAGGAACAAAAATTAATATAGTTGATACTCCGGGTCACGCTGATTTTGGAGGCGAAGTTGAACGAATTCTTAAAATGGTAAATGGGGTAATTCTTTTGGTAGATGCTGCTGAAGGCCCGTTACCTCAAACAAAATTTGTACTTAGAAAGTCTTTGAGTCTCGGTTACAAGCCGATTGTGTTGATCAATAAGATTGACCGTAAAGATGCTCGTCCGGATGCAGTTCTTGATGAGATTTTTGACCTTTTTGTGATGTTAGATGCTACTAATGAGCAGCTTGACTTCCCTGTATTGTATGCTGTAGCAAGAGATGGTATTGCAAAACATGAGTTAGAAGAAGAAAGTGATAGCTTGGCTCCGCTTATGGATACTATTGTCGATCATGTTCCGGCACCATCTCAACCAGTAGATGAAACTTTCAAAATGCTTGTGAGCAGCATTGATTGGAATGATTATGTTGGACGTATTGCAGTAGGTAGAATTGAACAAGGAACAGTTAAACTGAATCAAGAAGTAGCACTGATCAGCGGAAAAGGTGATCAAAAAATGAAAGGGCGTGCGACCAAACTTTTCAGTTTTAACGGATTACAACGTGAGCCTATTGAAGAAGGTTATGCAGGTGATATAGTTGCTCTGGCAGGATACGATTCTGTAAATATTGGTGACACACTAACTGCAGCTAGTGATCCTACTCCATTAGAGTATGTAGATCTCGACAAGCCAACCATCGCGATGTATTTCAGAGTAAATAACTCTCCATTTGCAGGTTTGGAAGGTAAGTATGTGACTTCTAATCAGATCAAAGATCGTTTAGAAAGAGAAGTTAGAACCAACGTTGCTATGAGAGTAGAAGCTACAGACAGTCCTGATGTATTCAAAGTTTCAGGTCGTGGTGAATTACAGATGGCTATTCTTATCGAGACAATGAGAAGAGAAGGATTTGAATTTTCGGTATCAAGACCGGAAGTGTTGTTTCAAGAAGTTGATGATGTGATCCATGAACCGGTTGAAGAAGTAGTGGTAGATGTTCATACAGATTACAGCAATAAGGTTATTGATAACCTTCAAAAGCGTAAAGGTATCATGCAGGGTATGAGCCAGGAAGGAGAGAATAATAGAATTGAATTCCGTGTTCCTTCTCGTGGTTTGATAGGATTCCGTGGCGAGATGCTAACAGAAACTCGTGGAACTGGAATTATGCATCAACAGTTTGATGGATATGAGCCTTATGCTGGTGAAATTCCGGGCAGAACTCGTGGAGCTTTAATTGCTCTGGAAAAAGGTGATGTTACCGGTTATGCACTAGAAGGTGTTCAAGATCGCGGGCAGTTTTTCGTAGAACCGGGCGACTCAGTGTACTCGGGCATGGTTGTAGGAACTAACAATAGAAGTGATGATATGGTAGTTAACGTGGCTAAGAAAAAGGCCCTAACTAACCACCGTGCATCTATTACAGCAGATTCAATTAAGATATCACAAGCTAAAAAGATGAGTTTGGAAGAGTGTATCGAGTTTATTGGAAATGACGAACTGCTTGAAGTAACACCTGAAAGTTTAAGAGTGCGTAAGAAATTCTTAGACCATAACGAGCGTAAAAGAGAAGAAAAGAAAAAGACTACACTTTAATCTTTTATAATTAAAAGCTGCTAGAGCTCTGATGTTAGGAAAATTTATTAGAAACGATTAGATATTTGTTTACTATACAATAAATAAAAAATTATTGCGCAAAGTATAATGGTCTCTAAGAAGTATGAATCGAAATTTGATTTCGTTGATGATTTCAGCCTTACAATCGAAGAGTTAGGGCACCCACGAATTTATGGGGAAATATTAGGTTGGTTACTGATTTGTAACCCTCCTCATCAATCTTTTCCGGACCTTATGGAAGCTCTGGATATTAGCAAAGCTTCAGTTAGTAACATAACTCGACTAATGTTAGGACGAGGGATTATAGAAAAGGTTCGAGTAAAAGGAGAGCGTCAGATCTATTTCAAATTGAAAGAAGGATCTATCATTGATTTTATGGACAAACAGTTAGAATTAACTGTGGATCTGAAAGAAATAATAAGTAATGGTTTAGATTTATTAGAATCTGACAAAGAAACTGACTCCTCAAGAATGAAGGTAGCTAATGAATTTCATGAATTTTTAGCACAAGAAATACCCAGTCTTATCAGAAAGTATAAAAAAAAACGTGGCTTTACTGAGTAATTTTAAAACTCGTGCTCTCCTTATTCGTACTTATTAGACGTTCAGTCATTTTTTTTAGACAGCACATCTGTTTTTGTGGAACCGCTTTTCTTTCACATTAATCAAGGTTTATCTCCTTTATCTAGTAATAACTAATTTTAGTTCTTAAAAAAGAGCCCTACGTGGGAGAATTCATTAAATTTATTTTGTTTATTAATTACTAAGCTTAGTAAATTACATGTCAATGAATTAAAGTTAACTACTAACCCAAAGTCATATGGGTATCCAAAACAGGAAGGAAAGAGAAAAAAATCAGAGGCGTGAACAAATATTAAATGCTGCGATCATTCTGATCGAGAATAAAGGATTTGAGAACACCACAATGGAAGAGATTGCGGAGGAGGCAGAGCTAAGTAAAGGCACTCTTTATTTATACTTCAATGATAAGCAGACACTTCATCAAGCAATAAAAAAAAGGGCGTTAGAATTTTTACATGACAAGTTTTTGATAATCATTCAAAAAGATTTGAAAGGTGCTGAATTAGTAAAAAAAATGATGATAGCCTCTATTGAACTCATTTATGAGAATGTCGCGTTCACTAAGGCTATGATTAAATATGAAATTAAAACCGATGGTGATATAAGAGAGGATTCATTGATTTCAGATTGTACAAATATTGAGAATGAATTAATGATACTTACCATGAGGGGAATTCAAATTGGATTCCAAGATGGAAGTATAAAAAGCTCTCTAGATCCTAAAATCTTAGCTCTTCAAATTGGATTCCAAATGCGAGGCATGATTCAGTTTAGTCTTACTAAATGTAAACAAAAGGATCTGCCAATAATGAGTGAGAATAATCTTGACCTCAAAAAATTAACTGAACAATTTTTGAAAGTTCAATTTAACAGTAACTAAATAATGACAACAATTGAATTCTTTAACTCCCATTTTTTTAATTATATGAATCAACTTCTTCAAAACAGTTTCAAAATATCTGGCTTGACGATATTAATTATGATTACAGTATTCTCGGTTGCAACTGCGCAATCAGAGATAAAAGATGTTTCTAAAAAGACAATGAATTTGGAGCAAGCTATCCAAATTTCATTAGCAAATAATACCCAGATGAAAAGGTCACTTCTATCTATAAAGAACGCAGACCAGGATATTAGAAAAGCATGGAGTAACGTAATGCCGAGTGTAACTGCCTCTGCAAATTACACCCGTAATCTTGAGGTTCCTGTAAACTTTATTCCAGCTATAATTTTTAACCCTAATGCAAATTCCGGCGATTTAGTACCGGTGGCTTTTGGAACCGATAATTCTTGGCAAGGTGGTTTATCAGTTTCGCAAACAATTTTCAGTGGACAAGCTTTTGTAGGCATTAGTAGTTCTGAACTATATAAAGAAGCTCAATCTGAAAGTATGAGAGCTACATCGCAGGGAATTGTAACCAAAACCCGTATCGCCTATTATCAGGCTTTGGTATCAAAAGAACAGCTACGGTTAGTACAAACACAAATTGATCGCATTAAGCAAAACCTAGAGGATACCAAAATACGCTACGAGCAGGGTTTCACTGATGAATACGCAGTTCTTCAATTAGAAGTGCAACTGGGTAATCTTGAACCGCAACTTATTCAGGCTGAATTTCAGGTGAAAAAAGCATTGCAGGAATTATTGGATGTGATGGGACTTCCAGTGCAGCTCTCGATTGATATTAAGGGAGATTTAGGAGCTTTTAATGTTCGCACAATGAGTGCTGAAAATGAGGTGAATATTGAGTTAAAGAAAGTCGATAGACTTACCACTTTAACACTAGAAGAAGATTCAATAGCTCTCAATAATGCAATGAATTTTCGGGGAGATTTAAGGATGCTCGATATTCAAAAGGAATTACTTGGTAAGCAACTTGATGCTGAAAAAAGCACCTATTTACCTACAATAAGTGCTTCCTATAATCTGAACTGGTCAGCTTCTCAACCAGGAAAACCAGTATTTTTTGGTACAGATGATTCTAGAGCTCGTTCACAAACTCTTATGCTAAACGTGCAGGTGCCAATATTTCAGGGTTTTAAGAGAGATGCTGCTGTGCAACAGGCTCAAATTCAAGTGAAGGACAATGAGGTACAGTTGTTTCAAGCAGCACAAACAGCCAGCAAAGAAATTTTGTCTGCCAAACAAGATGTCAGTGAAGCACTACAAACCAATGAGGCTCTTAAAAAAGCAATTGATCAAGCTGAGATTGGCTATGAAAGAGCCACTATACGTTATCAAAATGGTTTAGGATCTCAACAAGAAGTGACGGATGCAGATTTGCAACTTCGACAAGCCGAAGTCAATTATACTCAAATGGTAGCACGCTATCTAACAGCTAAAGCTCAATATGATCTAGCTGTAGGAAAAGTTCCGTTTATAGAAGAAGACATTCAAGAAATAAAGAAAAATATAGAACTTAAATAAAATGAAACCGACTCTAATGAAATCAAAAACCTCAATAATTGTATTGCTCTTTTTATTTGGTGCATGCGGAAATGGCGATACAGAAGTAACATCCAATGATCAATCGAATGATAAAAAAGTTTCAGTATATGTAGAGGAAATACAACCGTCTACCTTTCGCCATTATTTGAATATTCAAGGCGACGTAGAATCGGATAATACGATTATGATAACACCTGAAGTTAATGCTACTGTAGAGAAAATTAACGTTCGCTTAGGTGATAAAGTTAAGAAAAATGATGTACTTGCAGAGTTGGACGGTAAAATCACAAAAAGCCAAATAAAGCAGGTTGAAAGTCAGCTCGAATTATCTAAAACAATTTATGAACGCCAAAAGAATTTGAGAGATCAAAACATTGGCTCAGAAGTTGATTTTTTACAAGCTAAAACTCAGTATGAGTCTGCTCAGAGTCAGCTTAACACTCTTTCCGAGCAGTTCGAAAATTATACCATTAGAGCAACTATTTCCGGCGTTGTAAATCAGGTGAATATAAAAGTGGGTGAGAATGTGAGTCCGGCAGCTTCGGCTTTTCAGCTTGCAAATTCTACTTCTTTGAAAGTGACTGCTGAAGTATCTGAAAGATATATTACAACTGTTGACGAAAAAGATAGTGTAGAAATTTCTTTCCCGAGCTTACAAACTTCAGTTAAGAAGCGTTTAAATGTAGTTAGTAAAGTGATTAATTCTTCTAACAGAACGTTTGAAGTAGAAATTTATATCACTGACCTAAATGGATCTATTCGCCCAAATATGATGGCATCATTAAAAATTAATGACATCACCCTAAAAGATAAAATTGTAGTACCACTTAATACAGTTCAAAAAGCTAACGATGAAAGTTTTGTTTATGTAGCCAAAGAATCTGATAACGGAATGCGGGCTATAAAACGAACGGTGACATTAGGTGATACATACAACAATAGCATCGTTGTGGAAACAGGCTTAGAAGCAGGCGAAAAGCTAATAAACGCTGGCTATACTGAGCTTTTTGATAAAGCACTTATTTCTATTCAAGAAAATTAATCGACTGAACTTAAACTATGAAATTCAAAGAATTTAAAATTTCAAGCTTGGCTATTAACAACCGTACAAGCGTTTACTTGCTTACAGTTCTGATAACCTTAATAGGTGTGTATTCTTATATCGCACTTCCAAAAGAATCTTTTCCCGAAGTTGAAATTCCCATTTTTAATGTAGTGACTATTTATGCGGGAGCCTCTCCTTCTGATATTGAAAATGTAATTACTCGCCCTATTGAGAAAGAGTTAAAGGGATTAGACGGGATTAAAGAAATAACTAGTGTATCTAAACAAGCCACTTCTATTATTTCGATCGAGTTTACGACCAATAAAGATAAACTGGTGGCTCAGCAAGAAGTGAACGATGCAGTAGATAAAGCTCGAGCTGAATTACCTACTCAATTAACCCAAGAACCACTAGTAAATGATTTTAATTTAGATGACCAACCTATTTTAAATATAAATTTATCAGGTAATTTTGATCTAGTTGAGCTAAAAGAATTCGCTGACGAAATTCAAGATCAAGTAGAGAGTCTTTCGGACGTAAATGAAGCAGAAATTATTGGAGCTTTAGAGAGAGAAGTTCAAATAAATGTGGATTTACACAAAATGCAGGCTTCGGGGATTACTTTTAATGATATTAGCTTAGCGGTTAATAATAAGAACATGACTATTTCTGCGGGGCAACTCGACCTTGGTTCTATGGAGCGCTCTGTACGTGTAGATGGAGAAATAGAAGGAGCCGAAGATCTTCAGAATTTAATTATCAAAAATAGCAACAACGATAAAGTTTACTTGAAAGATATTGCTTCCATCGTTAATGGTTTTGCTGATCGAGAAAGTTACGCAAGTTTAAACGGTGAGCCCGTAATTACCATCAACGTAAAAAAGAAAAGTGGAGGAAACTTAATTGAAACTTCCGAAGCTACTCTAGCCATTATCCAAGATCTTAAAGAAAACCAATTCCCAGAACAACTCATTATAACTACAACTGGAGATCAATCTCAGGATACAAAAGACAGTGTTTCTAATTTATTTAACACTGTTATTTTAGGTTTCTTTTTTGTGGTGATTGTGCTCATGTTTATTATGGGTGTACAAAATGCCGTTTTTGTTGGTTTAGCCATTCCGCTTTCTTCTATAATCGCATTCGCGGTTATGCCACTCATGGATTTCTCCATAAACATAGTGGTGCTTTTCGCTTTAATTTTAGGACTAGGGATTGTAGTGGATAATGCCATTGTAATTGTAGAAAATATTTACCGCCATATATCAAAAGGGGAACTTTCCAAGGTTGATGCAGCAAAAAAAGCAGCTGGTGAAATAGCTCTTCCTGTTGTAACAGGTACTCTTACAACTATTGCTCCATTCTTTCCTCTCCTTTTCTGGACTGGGATAATTGGTAAATTTATGTTCTATTTACCGGTTACTCTTATTCTAACTTTAGTTGCTTCATTATTTGTGGCATTAGTGATGAACCCTGTTTTTGCGGTTTCATTTATGGATGAAACTAACGATCCAATTAATGGAAATGGGAAAGAACATAAGAGCAATAAGTTTTTATGGGCAGCATCCGCTGTTATCCTTGTTCTAGCTTCTATATTCTATTTAACTGGAGGCTTCTTTGTAGCGAACCTTCTTGTATTTATTTACCTATTGTGGCTGTCTGAGCGGTTCATCCTAAAACCACTAATTCGTAAATTTAATAAAAGCGTATTACCAAAATTGGAACGCTCTTACCATAACTCTATTGAATGGCTTTTAGTGGGTAAAAGACCCTGGTTTACTCTTATAGGAGCTTCTGGATTTCTTATTTTTAGTTTCTTCTTGCTGGGGATAGTATCTCCTAAAGTTGTGTTTTTCCCTGAAGGTGAACCGAATTTCGTTTATGTTTACAACGAATTACCTGCAGGCACCAATTTAGAAGAAACTAATCGCATAAATAAGATCATTGAAGATAGAGTTTATGAGGTTATTGGTAGAGATAATCCAATAGTTAAGTCTGTTATTTCGAATGTGGCTGTTGGTGCAAACCCAACTGGAAGTATAGATCCAACTCCATCAGCTAATAAAAGTAAGGTGAGTGTAGAGTTTGTAGATTTTCAATATCGAGAAGGTGCTTCAACTCAAGAATTATTAAATGAAATTCGTGATAATGTTCAAGGAATTCCTGGAACAATTATTACCGTTGAAAAAGAACAAAATGGCCCCCCAACAGGAAAACCAATAAATATTGAGGTTTCTGGGGAAGAATTCGACGAAATTATTACGCTAACAAGCAAAGTTAAAGCTCACATTAATTCTCAGAACATTGCAGGTATTGAAGAGTTACGCTCCGATTTACAGGTTACAAATCCTGAAGTAATTGTCGATATAGATACTGAAAAAGCAAATCGATATGGTTTAAGCAACGTCCAGATTGGTAACACTATTAGAACAGCATTGCTTGGTATTCCGATTTCTACTTACAAAGAAGCGGAAGAAGAGTATGATGTAACGTTACGTTTACAGCTTTCTGACAGAAGTAACATCACTGATTTAATGAATATGACGATTAGTACTCCTTCTGGAAATATTCCTATTTCGGCAGTAGCAACACCTCGTTTAGAAACTAGTTTTGGGGCAATTAACAGGATAGATTTAGATCGTGTAGCTACACTTTCTTCAAATGTATTAACTGGATACAATGCTAACGAAATTAATACTGAGATTAGAAGTGCCTTAGAAAATTTCGAGATCCCTCAAGGATATGAAGTTAATCTAACTGGTGAGCAAGAAGAACAAGCTGAAACAGGTCAGTTCTTAATTGCTGCACTACTTTCTGCTGTTGGGTTAATTTTCCTCATATTGGTAATGCAGTTTAACTCCATTGGTAAAGCAGTCATTATTATGTCTCAAATTGGATATAGTTTAATCGGTGTATTCATCGGTTTCTCAGCTTTCGGAATGGATATTTCTGTAGTACTAACAGGAATGGGAATTATTGCCGTAGCTGGAATTGTAGTTAAAAATGGGATTATTCTTATCGACTACATAGACCTTCAACGTAAAGAAGGAGCTAGTTTAAAAGATGCAGTTATTGAAGGTGGATCAACTCGTTTAAACCCCGTTATTTTAACTGCGGCGTCTACTATTTTAGGGTTAATTCCTTTAGCTATTGGTTTAAATATCGACTTTTACGGATTGTTCGCCAGCTTTGAACCAAACATATACTTTGGTGGGGATAACGCAAGTTTCTGGGGACCTTTAGCATGGACAATTATCTTCGGTTTAGGCTTTGGGACTTTGTTAACGCTCTTTTTAGTTCCATCTATGTATTACATCGGAGTTAACACCAAAGCGTGGTTCAAAGATAAAACCAATAGAACTAATGCTTAATAACTTAGAGATGATGTAATCCATGTATCTCACTTTCTTAAATATTGTTATTTAAATTAACATATCCCTAAAATAGTAAGTCCCGTAAAGTGAAATTTACGGGACTTTTTTTTATTGGATTAAGTCGACATTTATAGTTTTAAATTATTTAGCATCCTTAATATCTTGGTTTGTATGTCCATTAAGCAAACAGAGATTATACTTTGCCGATAATGACGAACTGCTTGAAGTAACACCTGAAAGTTTAAGAGTGCGTAAGAAATTCTTAGACCATAACGAGCGTAAAAGAGAAGAGAAGAAAAAAGCAGGAGTCTAAAATTAGGAAATGGATCTATTTCTGGGCTATCTTAAAATAGATTCAGTACTTAGGAAATTTCAAAATGATGATTAAAAAGAAAAATTATTGAATCTAAGATCTCGATAATTTTTCTTTTAACTTTTGAAGTAAGGATGGATTTAAATCAACCCTTGGTTTATCTATTACATCCACTTGGTTAGATGTGAATGAATCTCTGTTATTAACGATGCAAGATTGGCAAGCATACAGAGTATTTCCATCAACAAAAACTTCTTTAAGCACCACCTCATATCTTCCAATGGGTCTTGGTTTGCCTTCTTCTGACTGACAGTAATCACATAATCTCGCTTTAGTACTCAACACTACTACCTCTATTTATTTATAACTGCAATAAGCTATAAACTATCTAACAGAGAACAAAAATAAATTTAACATAGCGTTTTGTAGATAGGTTACTTTTGTTCAGAATTATTCTTAGAATTTGTAGTTAGTTAGTTATTCTATACAAAACCAAGATTCTTTAGTTTATCAATCCATTTATTTCCGGAAGATTCTTTCCGCTTTTTTTGATTGATAGTATTAATTTTATTTTTATGACAAACTTGGCAAAGAAACATTTTTGAATCTTCGATTTCAACCTCAGAAATTTTTACGATAACTCTGCCAATCGGCCTTTCCATGCCCTCTGCTGTTTTACAGATTTCACATGTGAGCGCGTCTCTTTTTGAACCAGATAGTGCTACCATACAATTAACCCTTATTTTTTATTCATTTATAATATGTTTAATAAATAAGCTTATTACAAGCATAAATGATTAGATTTCGGCTTTTTTGAGCGATAATTGAAATTCTAATATTCAATTTATCGCACCAATAAAACTTATAGTTCAGAAAGAAAGCCTGCTGAATTTGTGCTTAAAAAGTTGCGATTTTCAGTGTAGATCTACGATGCTCGTTCGGCTAGTTCCAACCATCGAAATTCTTTCTCTTCGAGTTCGTCTTTTAAGGAAGCAAAAGTTTCTGATAATTCTTGCAATTTCTCATAGTCAAGATCAGAGGAACTCATCTGAGATTGAATGGCTGATTTCTTCTTTTCTAATTCCTCAATCTCTCTCTCAAGTTTTTGGTATTCCTTTTTCTCTTTATAGCTAAGTTTCTCAGAGTTTGAATTTGAAGGCTTAGGATGTTCCGATTTTTTCTTTTCCGTTGAAGTACTTTTTTGCCCGCTTTCTTGTTCTGCTTTTAAAGCTCTGTATTCAGAATAGGTGCCGTTGAAATCGTTTACTACTCCATTTCCTTCAAATACGAAGTAATGTTCTACCAAATTATCCATGAAATAACGATCGTGAGAAACAATGACGAGACACCCTCCAAAGTTGGAAAGAAAGTCTTCAAGTTTTTCTAAAGTGATTAGATCCAGATCATTAGTAGGCTCATCCAGGATTAAAAAATTAGGGTTTTTAATCAGTACCATCATTAAACCAAGTCGTCGTTTCTCACCACCACTTAGTTTTGCAACCGGAGTGTACTGCATCTTGGAATCAAACATAAAATGCTCCAAAAACTGAGAAACAGAAATGGTATCGCCGTTAGCCAATACAATTACTTCCGCAATCTCTTTGATGACATCTATTACACGTTCTTTCTCCTTTATTTCAATGCCAGCCTGTTTGTAATGCCCATACACGATGGTTTGTCCGGTTTTTACTTCTCCGGAATCTACGGGCTCATCGCCGGTAATAATCTTCAGGAAAGTACTTTTACCCACTCCGTTTTTCCCGATAATCCCAATTCGTTCTCCCTTGTTGAAAGAGTATTCAAAGTCTTTTAGAATAACAAGATCATCAAAACTCTTGCTTACATTTTTGAGCTCCAGAACCTGACCGCCAATGCGAGACATATCTACTTCCAGCTTTACTTCTTGCTTTATTTTTCCTGACCTGGCTTTCTTTTCTGTTTCATAAAAAGCATCTATTCTGGATTTAGATTTGGTAGTACGGGCTTTGGGTTGGCGACGCATCCATTCTTGCTCTTTCTTCATCAACTTACCTGCTTTGGCCACTTCGGTAGCATACACTTCTTCCCGTTCAGCTTTCTTTTGCAAGAAATATTCGTAATTCCCTTTGTGGTGATAAAGCTGCCCGTCTTCGATTTCTAAAATGTGATTACAAACCCTGTCCAGAAAATATCTATCGTGAGTTACCATCAACAAAGTCATAGTGCTTTTGGTGAGATAACCTTCGAGCCACTCGATCATCTCTACATCCAGATGATTAGTAGGCTCATCTAGAATTAGAAGATCAGGTTCATCCAGCAGAGCAAAAGCTAGCGCGACACGTTTTCTTTGACCCCCAGATAGAGAAGAAATGGATTGATCCAGATCATGAATATTCAGAACACCTAAGATTTGATGAAGCCTTTGTTCGTAATCCCAGGCATTAGCTGCGTCCATCTTTGCGAGAGCTTTATCAAATGCTTCCTGCGTTTTGTCATTGTAATCCTCAGCTTGAGCTGCTACAGCTTTTTCGTATTGCTGAACCACTTTTACCATTTCGTTCTCACCATGGGCAATGAATTGATTAATGGTCATGCTGTCATCGAGTTCCGGCTCCTGTTCGAGCATAGCTACCTTAATTCCGTTTCGAATCATAACCTCTCCGGAATCAGGCGTTTCTTTACCAGCTAAAATTTTAAGGAGCGTAGATTTACCTACTCCATTTTGGGCGATTAGAGCTGTTTTATCACCTTTTGAGATGCCAAAGGTCAGATCTTTAAATAAAAGTTTAAGCCCGAATTTTTTACCCAGGTTTTCTGTAGAAAGGTATGTCATGTGTAAATCTAAATAGAAGTCTTGATGAGTTACCAATATACGGCAAAGTACAACGAATGATGAATATGGTTTATATTTTTTGTCACATGAAGGAAGGAAGAGGTTGAGAAATCTAAGTATTCTCAAAAAGGTTGTTAGATTTCTCGCATTGGCTCGAATCGACAGAGGATGAAAAAATTTTAGCTTTTAATGAATTTGCAAAATTCACCGCATCTGTTTAATTGTATACTATACTAACAATTTATTGGAGGCTTCTATGCTGGTAAAAAATCTTCTGCAGAAAAAAGGAACAACTATATATTCTGTAAATCCTGACAGTACTGTTTATCAGGCAATTGAAAAAATGGCTGAGCTGGATATTGGAGCACTGGTCGTTGTGAGTAATGAGGTCTTGCAAGGAATTATTTCAGAGAGAGATTATCGGAATAAAGTGATTTTGAAAGGAAGAGCTTCTAGAACTACAGCGGTAAAACAGATAATGTCAGATAAAGTTGTATGCGTAACTCCTGATGACTCCGTGAACCTGTGTATGCAATTAATGACGGACAAACGAATTCGCCATCTTCCTGTTTTAGAAGATGAAAAACTTGTAGGTGTTATTTCAATAGGTGATGTGGTAAAATCAGTGATAGAAAATCAGAAAAACGAAATTGATTCATTGAGAGATTATATAACCAGTGGAAGTGGATATCCGGGGTAGCGTTCATTTTTAAATTCGAGCTGTAACTAAATCTCCCCTTGAGGGGAGTGCGCCGAAGGCGGGAAGGCGAACAACAACGTATACAAAATCTCTGAACGAGATTTTGCACCTTAAAAGGGGAATTTCTTCTTTGTATAAAATAATTACTCAATGTAAAATTCCATCCTCCAAAACTCCTCAACTCTCCGTACATTTGGGTTCTTTCTCAAAGTCATTCTGATCCCGAAACTTCGGGAGAAGAATCTTCACATCTACAATATTGTGCAGATCCTTCGCTTTCGCTTAGGATGATTTTAATACAAAACAAACTACAAGTACAGTGAGTGATCAAAAGATAATTTTTTCGATGGTGGGCGTAAGCAAAGTCCACAAACCAAATAAAACCGTTTTAAAGGATATCTACCTGTCATTTTTCTATGGAGCAAAGATTGGTGTTCTCGGATTAAACGGAGCAGGAAAATCTACTTTGCTACGATTAATTGCCGGAGTGGATCAGGATTATCAAGGGGAAATCAGTTCTCAAAAAGGAATTACGTTTGGATATTTGGAGCAAGAGCCAAAATTAGATCCTGAGAAAACGGTTAAGGAAATTGTTGAAGAAGGCGTTCAGGAAACCGTTGATTTGCTCAAAGAATATGAGGATGTAAATGCGGCCTTTGGCGATCCTGATGCAGATTTTGATGCGCTCATTGCAAAGCAAGCAAAGCTTCAGGAAAAGATCGATCAGATTGATGCCTGGGATCTGGATGCGAAATTGAATCAGGCGATGGATGCACTGCGCTGCCCTCCGGGCGATACTTCCGTGAAAGTACTTTCAGGTGGAGAAGCACGTCGTGTGGCACTATGTAGATTGTTATTAAAGAAACCTGATGTATTGTTATTAGATGAGCCAACAAACCATTTGGATGCAGAATCAGTGGGTTGGCTAGAACAGCATTTAGCTCGCTATGAAGGAACTGTTATCGCAGTAACGCATGATCGATATTTCTTGGATAATGTAGCCGGATGGATTCTTGAACTAGATCGCGGAGAAGGAATTCCGTTCAAAGGAAATTATACTTCATGGTTGGAGCAGAAATCAGAACGACTTCGTCAGGAAGAAAAGCAAGAATCCAATCGTCAGAAAACACTACAGCAGGAATTGGAGTGGATTCGTCAAAACCCTAAAGGACGAAGAGCAAAAAGTAAAGCTCGTATCAACTCTTACGAAGAGTTGTTGGCAAAAGATCAGGAAAAGCGAAATGATGATATGCAGATCGTAATTCCTGCAGGCCCTCGTTTGGGAACGAAAGTGATTGTAGCTGAAGGTGTTGCCAAGGGGTATGATGATAAATTACTGGTTGAAGACATGGAGTTTCAGCTTCCTCCCGGTGGAATTGTTGGGGTAATCGGACCAAACGGTGCGGGTAAAACAACACTCTTCAAAATGATTATCGGTGAAGAGAAACCTGATAAAGGAAATCTTGAAATTGGCGAAACGGTTGAGTTAGGATACGTAGATCAAAAACGTCCTTTAGATCCAAATAAAACAATTTGGGAAGAAATTTCAGGTGGACATGAAATCCTGAAGCTGGGCAACAGAGAAGTCAACTCCAGAGCTTATGTAGCCAGATTCAATTTCAGTGGAAGTGATCAGCAAAAGAAAACGAGTCAAATTTCGGGTGGGGAAAGAAATCGTGTTCATTTGGCCAAGATGCTGAAAGAAGGCGCAAATGTACTTCTGCTTGATGAGCCGACAAATGATCTGGATGTAAATACGCTTCGAGCTTTAGAAGAAGCATTGCTTGAGTTTGCAGGATGTGCGGTAGTTATTTCTCATGATAGATGGTTCTTAGATCGTGTAGCAACTCATATTTTAGCTTTTGAAGGTAATAGTCAGACTTATTGGTACGAAGGGAATTACGAAGAGTATGAAGCACATCGTAAAGAACGCTTAGGTATTTCCGAAGACCAACCTCAACGAATTCATTACAAGAAGCTGACGAGGTAAGTTGGGTTATTCTATTTCGGGAAGAAGAAAGGCTTCGATATTACGGTTGGAGTTATTTATCGTGTATAAGGTGTCTCCAATTACAGTAACACCTTCTGAACGTTCAGGTAGCATTAGGGTTTTAAAATATTGTTCTCCATCTCTTGAATAGATATCAATAAAGGAATGGTAGTCTTGGAACAATATGTTAGAATGATTTTCAATTGGACGGCGTGTGTATTGTATGTAGTTATAAGAACTATCATACGTTACACTTTTGGCGATAATATCATGGCTTGGGGCTTTTACACCTGTGCTGGTTTGAGTTGACTTTGGAAATTCTAATCGATCGATTGTGCGTGTAGTTTTCACATTTTTACCTTCCTCATTAAAGAAGAATAAATAACTGGCGTTTCTTGGGACATAAATAAATTCCTTTTGATTTTTTGATGGAATAAGATTTCCACCGAATGATAGAGTGTTGGTTATTTCACCATTTGTAATATCACCAAAGCTAAATGAGAAAGAATTTTTAGAGCCATATACTTTAAATATATCAGGACTCATAACGTTCAGGAAGATTTTCTTTTCTTTAATGGTAATTACCCTACTTATATGAGTTTCAACTTTAATTGAATTGAAAAGTTGTTCTTTTTTCAAATCTAAAACTTTAACAAGGAAAGTGTTTGCATCAATAGCATAGAGTTTATTATGAGAAATAGTGAAGTCTAATATTTGCAAAAAATCTTCAGGACCTCTTCCAATATTTTTTCCAAAATTATCTACGAAATGCCCATTTTTTGTGAATCGTTTTATTTTCATATCTGCATAATCAACAACATATAGGGTGTCATTAAACTGCTTTAGTATCATTGTATTTAGCAGTGAATCACTAAGACTTTGATTTAATGTAACTTTTTTCAACGGTTCTTTATACCAGATACGATCCAGAGGTAATGTATTTGTAGTTTCAGAAATTGACGGGTTTAGTTCTAAGAACTTTTCTTGTTTGTTTAATTTTGAAAACAAAAGTACTAGCAAGACTAAAATCGAGAAGGATAAAACAGTTCTAAATAATATTTTTTTCATTATACCTTATAGAATAGAAAAGGCTTTAAAAGCCTTTTCTTTGATTAGAATTTATTGAAACACGCCAAAGCACATAGTTCCTTGTGGCCAAGAAGACCCAGGGCAAAAAGTATATTGGCAAGGTGCTTGAGTTGGGGTCCCGCACAAGCTTTCACAGTATTCAGAACAGGTATCAGGATCTATAACTTGTGCGTTAGCTTCAGGTATAGTAAAAAGAGCTATAAGTAGAATGAATAGCGTGCCCAGTAATGATTTATCAATTAGATTAAAAGATTTCATAGTTCTCCTTGTTTAATTGTTATTAAATAACTTACCGAAATAAGCTTAAGGAGTATAGTTTTTTTTAATTATCCAATTAAT
>Ga0189275_100134_pt1 | contig 102175 bp, 90 predicted proteins | sample N19A6minimetaG_FD_130329 | JGI IMG/M metagenome (GOLD analysis project Ga0189275, IMG submission 130329) | Marine microbial communities from the Costa Rica Dome - N19 A6 mini metaG | ecosystem: Environmental > Aquatic > Marine > Oceanic > Photic zone | place: Costa Rica: the Eastern Pacific...
GCAGCGGGCGGAGCGTATGCATATAAAAAACTAAGAGACCGAAGAGCGGAATAAATTCTGACCATTCTTTACAAGATTACGAAAATCCCGTGCATCCCACGGGATTTTTTTGTTTAGCAATTCATCAAACCAAGCGGATTAAAATCCTTGCTTGTACACTGGATTTCAATTTGGGTAGGCACAGAAGTCCGTCAAGTACACAAGCAAGGAATTCATTCCGCCGCGATTGTGGTGCGAATACAGATTCCATTTTCGCCATCAATCCAAACAAATTCATTCCGTGGCGATTGTAGATTTGGTTTAGATTTTGTGTTTACCAATCCATCACACCAAGCGGACTGAAGTCCTAGCTTGTTAACCGGATTATAATTTGGGTTGGGATGGAAATACATCCAGTACACCAGCCAGGAATTCATTCCGCCGCGATTGTGGTGCGAATGCAGATTTCATTTTCACCATCATTCCAAACAAATTCATTCCGTGGAGATTGTGGTTTTGGTTTAGATTTTGTGTTTACCAATTCATCACACCAAGCGGACTGAAGTCCTGGCTTGTTGACTGGATGGGATTTTTGGGTTTTGGATTGAAATACGTCAAGTACACAAGCAAGGAATTCATTCCGCCGCGATCCTGGTGCGAATACAGATTCCATTTTCGCCATCAATCCAAACAAATTCATTCCGTGGCGATAGGAAGATGGGTTTGATTCGATTTATTTAAGAATGAGAATTCGTTTTATGCAGCGTCATCAACATCTTCCATTTTGACACCGACTAACCTACTCACACCTGTTTCAGGCATCGTAACACCGTACATCATTTCAGCTTTACTCATGGTTTTTTTGTTGTGAGTAATAATGATGAACTGTGTGTCCTTACTGAAGTTTTTAATCATATTTGCAAAGCGCTCTATATTAGCGTCATCAAGCGGTGCGTCAACTTCATCAAGTACACAAAAAGGAGAAGGTTTAACGAGATAAATCGCAAAAAGAAGAGCTATGGCAGTCAGGGTTTTCTCTCCACCGGAAAGTTGGGAGATTCCCGAAGGGCGTTTACCACGAGGTTGAGCCAAGATTTCAATTTTAGCTTCAAGTGGATCTTCTACATCCTGTTCAATCAGCAAATCACAGTTATCATCTTCAAAAAATAAAGTTTTGAATACTTCTTGAAAGTTAGTTCTGATTAGCTCAAATGTTGTGTTAAATCTTTCCGTTGCAGTGTCATTAATTTCAGAAATAGTTTCGAGTAGCTGAGACTCTGCCTTATTTAAGTCGTCAATTTGCTCTTCATAGAAATCTAATCGCTCTTTTTCTTCCTTGTATTCGTCGATGGCCAAAGCATTAACTTCACCAATACTATTTAACTTTTGCCGAAGCCATCCAATACGTTGCTTAACTTCATCGGTCGTTTTATCCTCCGGCATCTCACCTTCAACTTGCTTCATCAAAATACCATAGGTTTCCCAAATATGATCGGATAAAGCCTGGCTTTGCATTTCCATCTTTTCCTTAGCCATAGCCAAGTGATGCACCAGTTCCATATTTACTTCTTTACGGCGACGAACTTCTTTTAGCTCTTTCTCAAATTCATTGATCTTACCACGTTGGATGCTGGCAGCTTCTTCAGCTTTCTTTAAAGATTCATCAGCCTCAACTTTTAACTCCTGATCCTCAGCAAGATCATTTTCCAAAGACTCAATTTGCTCTGTATAACTTTCAATTCGAGATTTACTTTCCTCGGTAAGCTTAGTTCTGTTTTCGATGCGAGATTGAACGCTGTTAATTCCGGTTTCAGCGCGGCGAACGTCCCGATCATGATTTTCAACTTTGTTCTTCAGGTCCTGATGCTGAAGTTGAGCATCATTATATCTGTTTTGAGCGATGCTTCTGTCTTCCTCAAGCGATTCAAGCAGGTCTTTCTTTTCATTCTGCTTTGAATCGAGATCCAGCATTTTTTTCTGCAATTCCTTTTGTTTAGGCTGAATCGAGTCTAGTTCTTCCTGAGCAGAGCCTTCATTCGTTTTAAGATTATCCTTTCGGTTAACAAGTTCACCGATATTTTTTTGATATACCTGAATCTTAGAAGAAAGACTGTGTTGTTGTTGCTCTAAACGACGAACCTCTTGCTCTTTCTCTTTCAGGTTTTGGCTGAGTGTTGCAACATCCAGTTTTTCATATTTATCTAGAATTTGAGCTAAATAATCTTCAAGCTTAACAACTTCTTTAGTGATGCGGGCTTCTTCTTGCTCGAGTTTTTCAATCTTATCCTTTAAACCAACTCGGATTCCGGCGTTTTTACTTTTACTTCCACTTCTATAAAATCCGGAGTTTGTAACTACTTCACCGTCGTAAGTCACGCCAAAAGTAGAAGTGTTTTTAAGCTTAGAGTACGCCTCTTCTACAGTATCTGTAACAATCACATTGCCAAGCAACAACTGTTTTAAAGCCGAATATTCTCGCTTAGACTTAACCTGATCGAACAAGCTTCCATCCAGCACATCATAAGTTGCTGCAAGTTGGTCTAGGGGAATAAAAGTAGCGCGTCCTTTTTTGTTCTCTTTAAGGACTTGTGCGGCTCTTTTGGCTTCGTCTAATGTTTTTATAACAACGTAATTGAGTGCGTCGCCCAAAGCAGCTTCTAAAGCAACAGCATGCTTTTCATCCGTATCAAAAATTTCAGAAACAGTAGTTAATTCTTTGAATTCAAATCTATGTTTATCAATCAGGTATTTTACACTATTGGGGAAGGCTTCATTTGAACTTGCCAGGTCATTCATCAAACTAATTTCAGACTCAATAGAAGAACGCTTACTTTGCAGAGTTCTTAGCTCGTCTTTGATTTCATTTTGTTTTTGAGCAAATCCCTCTCTTTTTTCACGAGCTGTTTCAACTTCTTTTTCCAGTTCATCCCGCTCTTCAGTTAGGGAGTCGAGTTTACCTTCAATGATTCCTTGTTCGCCATTCAAGTTGTCAACTTCATCATTAAGGTCAACGATCTCATCATCAATGCGCTCCAGATCTCCTTCTGTGTTTTCCAGGCGAGATTCAATTTTAATTCGCTTAGTTTGAAGTTGATTCAATTCGTTATTGGCTTCGCTAAGCTGAACTTCAATTTCATATAATTCGTGACGTTCACGATTATATTGCTGTTGAATTTGCGAATATTGCTTTTTTGAATCTTCTAAAGTTTTAGATGATTTTTCCAGATCTTCATCAAAAGACTCGAGTTTACTTCTGCTGCTTGAAAGCAAATCCATCAACTCTTTTAAGTCGATTTCACCTTGTTCAATATCTTTAGAATACTCCTTAATCACCTTTTCTTCGTTCTGAATTTTTTCTTTAGTGATTCGGAGAGAAGTGTCGGCTTCGCGGATGGCGTTATGAAGTTGGCTTACTCTTCTTTGTGCTTCGGCTTGTTGTTTTTCTTTTTCAAGCAGATTTGCACGTGCCTTTTCATCCGAAGATTCAAAATCTTCATTTGCTTTGTTAATCTCTTTCTTTTCTTTCTCTGCGTTGTTAATACGCTCCTGTAAAGGTTCAAGCTCTTCTTTGATCTTGTTGAACTCGTGAAGAGTAAATCCTTTATCCAGCGATTCCAGCTCCACTTTATACTTCTTAGCTTTTTCGGCTTTTTCAGCTTGTATCTCTAGCGATCGGGCTTTTTTACGGAGCTCGATCAGTAAGTCATCAACTCTTTGTAAATCTTTTCGGGTTTCATCAAGCTTGCGAAGTGTCCGCTTTCTTTGATCCTTATAGCGAGTAACACCAGCAGCTTCCTCAAATAATCGACGACGATCGTTATTCTTGTCATTCAGAATTTCTTCTACCATTTTAAGCTCGATCACAGAATATGCATCCGATCCCATTCCGGTATCCATGAACAACTCCATAATGTCTTTTAATCGACAAGATGTGTTGTTGATCAGGTATTCACTATCGCCGGAACGGTATAATCTTCTGGTGATGGTAACTTCGCTGTACTCAATGGGCAGAATTCCTTTGTCGTTCACAAAAGTCAGCGACACTTCCGCCATTCCTAAGGCTTTTTTCTTTGAAGTTCCGTTGAAAATAACATTGCTCATAGCCGAGGAGCGTAACAATGATGGACGTTGCTCGCCTAAAACCCATCTCAATGCATCAACGATATTAGATTTTCCGCATCCGTTTGGCCCTACGATAGATGTAATTCCGCTATCAAAACCCACTTTTGTTTTGTGAGCAAAGCTTTTAAATCCCTGTAAGTTTAATTCGGATATATACAATTTCTAAAATTTCAAATGGCAAATTTCAAAACTCAAACAAACTTTAATTCAATGCTCTGAATCTTTTGTTATTTGTCTTTTGATAATTGTGGTTTGTCGTTCTTACACTGTCATGATTTCGCTTTCCTTTTGAGAAAGCAGATCATCAACACGCCCAATATGTTTATCGGTAGTTTTTTGAATATCGTCTTCAGCTTCAAATTTTGCATCTTCTGGTAATGACTCTGATTCTACTGTTTTTTTGATCTCATCGTTAGCATCACGGCGAGTATTTCTGATGCTGATACGAGCTTGCTCAGATTTATCGCGAGCAACTTTAACGAGTTCTGTTCTTCGCTCTTCAGTAAGAATAGGAAGCGGGATTCGAATAAAATCGCCGTCGTTCATTGGGTTTAATCCAAGTCCGGCAGCCATAATTGCTTTTTCAATGTCCTGTAAGGTAGATTTATCATAAGGAGAAACCATCAACATTCTAGCTTCAGGAACAGTAATGCTAGCTAATTGTTGAAGTGGAGTTTGGGAGCCATAATACTCAACCTTTACTCCTTCAACCAAAGCGGGGTTCGCTTTACCAGCACGGATATGAGAAAATTCTTTTTTAAGAAAAGCATAAGACTCATCCATTTTTAAGTCTGCTTCATCAATAATGTCTTGTAATTCCTGTGGAATCATAATTATATATCTGTTTGAATAAAATTTAAGCCGATTCTAGCTTTGCGAAGTTACTAAAACTCAAGGTTATTTATTAATAAAAAAAGCCTTCTTGATTTCACTCGAAGAAGGCTTAGGGGTACAAAAAGGTTCGAAAACTTTATAGATAATTAAAAGTAGTCACTATTGTGCCTTCATAATTTCCGTTCAGTTTCTGGATCTCTGAAACATTCGTTTTAATTGATACAGAATGTTTTCCTGATTTATGTTTCCTAATAATAGGTTTTGCATCAATAAGAATAGAGGTAGCACTATTTTTATCAGATAAATAAATTTTACGATCCATGGTGATTTCTATATCCGATGTAGGAGCCGAAGTAACCTCCATGCGTCCACTTTCAAGCGTGTTATTTTCTTTTGTTAGGATAAAATTTCCGGGAGCCACAACTTTTGAACCGCTTACAACTTGAACAGTCACCTTCATTACAGCTGTAACTTGTGCGTCAATTTGCAAGCTAAATGCTAATAATAAAGTAAGTATTAATGCTATTTTCTTCATTCGACAGTGATTATGTATCACTTATCGACAAACATTAAGAAATTTTAATATTAATTTTTTTTAATATTTCATATTTCTCTCTAAATCCCCAAAAACCTCTTTATCCATAGTTTTCGGGCTCTTTTTTTAAAAACCTGAAGATTATTTTCTGATAAAGAATGATTGTTGAAATCAGCTTCAAGGGCTTTTAAAGTCATTTTAGGATCTCTGACCCCGAGATATTTCAGAAATTCAAAAAACCCTTTTCTGGAGTACTTTTTTCGGTTCTGTTCTAAATGAGTAAGAATTTCATCCCATTTCTCGGGGTTAAGTGAGTATTCAATGCCAAGGCCTTCTGCGTCAGCTACATTTCCACTATTTAAGCACAATTCCAGTTGATGGTTGAGGTTTTGGGGAAGTGGCTCAGGACGCAATAGCTTTGGCCCCTTTTTATCTTTACTTCTGTAGGGGAAAAAACTTTTCCATAATTCTCCGGATTGTGGATCATGATAATAGACTTCGAAAGTCTGATCATTTTTTCTAAGAGGAATCATTTGGCTAATTCGCTCTACCTGCTTTTGGTAATTTAGAACATACATAGCATTTTCTTTTACTCTTTTATATTGATGATGAGAAAAGAAGTTCCTAGCAAAAGAAGATCTTAATGATATTATTGATAACGAAATATTTTGGGATGATATCGCAACACATCACGCGGGCAAAAGAATAACAACCCTCACTTGTCAGATGATCTTTAATTGACGGTATTATAATGAAGTTTATCAGATGTGTTGATAATAACTCAAAGTACTGATAAGGTTTTTTAAAAATGAATTAGGTGTAAGGTGAATTTGAGCATAAAAATTATTTCAAATTCGATAGAAAGAACTATTGTATTAGTAGTTGATGATTTAGTTATTGCTGAAAACTACACCTCTATGTAAAGACTTTGCTAAATATTATATTTGTAGGTTCAAAAAAAATATATATGTAAAGTTCAGATTCAAAAAGGTATATTAATTTGTTAAGTAGAATTAAATATTAAAGAAGCGAGAGTAAATATGTACAGTGATAATGGGTTTAAACAACTCGGTAAATGGAGTCTTTCTATACTTATACTTCTATTAACTGCTGTTACAGCAGAAGCTCAATGGACTCAGGATACCTCTTTTGTACCGCAGGGAGATGATTTATGGTTTGCTATTCACGGAGTTGCTGTTGACGGTGAAGGTAAGGTTTGGATTCAGCCATTCTTTGCAACCGAAACTATTATTGCTGCAAGAGACATCGGTGGTGACGGAATTCCGGATACACTTACAACTCGAGCCATCTACGTCTATAATCCTGATGGCACAGCGGCTGATTTCTCACCACTCAAAATAATAGAGTATAATGATGGATCACCTGCAGATACGCTTGGTCAAGTATGGCAAGGAGAGATATATGAAAGCTACTCGGGAAGAGGTCTTGAAGCTGATTATAATGGCGATATTATTATCTCTCAGTTCAACCGTCTGTACAAAGTAGATTACACTACGGGAATGGGACTTGCGATGGTAGAACCAACTGCTGGATGTTCGCTTGGCGAGGCAAGTTCTGATGCAGATGGAAATATTTATGTTGGTTGTGTACTTGCTGCAGACTCTCCTATATATAGGTATAATAGTAATCTTGAAAATGAAGAAGAAATAATCACATTAACAGAAAGTTTTTCACGTGATCTTCAAGTTTCTGCTGATGGAAATACAATTTGGTGGGCAGGTTGGACCTTGGGAAGCGTCCTAGAATATACTCGCCCTGATTTGTTCAATCCATATCCTGCGGTGCCAGATACCATACTTAAAGGACTTAAAGTAGAAAATTTTGATATTCATCCTGTAACCAAAAATTTGTGGGTGAGTTCTGGCTCATTAAATGACGTTCCCGAAGCTCCATATAAACCACAGACATGGTATGCATTTGATATAGCAGACCTAGGAACAGGAAATGAAGTTCCTTTAGACAGTATTCAATGGGTTGCTGGCGAAGATATTTCTGCAGGCTTTGATAATGCAAGGCCTCGTGGATTAGATTTTTCAAGTGATGGCAAAATAGCGTATGTGGGAGCTTTTGGTGGATTTGACACAGATGTAGGAGCACAAAAGTTTATAAGTGATTTTGATAATAATGAACCTGATAATAATATAATTGTAGATGGTGATTTTACGGGTGATGCTCTTCCCCTTTCTTGGTCTTATTTCCAAGCGGAAAGTGCTGTAGCTGATTTTGGTGTTATAAATAATGAGGCTACAGTCACAAATATATCAGGCGCAGGTGTTGCTGCTTGGCATCTACAACTCGATCAGATTTTTACAAACGATCAGATTGCTTTATTAAATACTGGAGAGCTATACACGATCAGTTTTGATGCTCGATCTAGTGTAGAAGAGAGACCATTTAAGCTCTTTTTCGGGAAAACTGACGTAGCTTCTACGAGTCTAATAGAGGTTGATACAGTAGCCAATACCAATATGCAAAACTACAAATTTGATGTTTTTGTTGACCAAGTCTTTACAGCTATGCATCTTGGTTTTGATTTGGGGTTGAGTAATGCAGATTTCATAGTAGACAATGTCTCACTAAAACCAGCTACATCAACCGGTTCTGAAGTAGTATTTAGTGCAACTAATATCCAGACTGCTTTGGGCGCCTCCGTCAACCTGTCGGTAGATTTAGTAGAAACTGGGTCTACAAGTATAGAATCTTTTCAGTTCGAACTAAATTATGACCCTACTCTGATGGATGTAATCATTACTGATCAGTCTGGTACACTAGCTGAGAATTTTGTTGTAGAAAGCAACACGGAAACGGCAGGGACAATTTTAATATCAGCAGCAGGAACCGCAGGAATTACAGACTTAGGCAAACTTTTTAATTTTGAGGTTATAGGTATTACTGAAGGAGAAGGGACAATCGAGTTTACTAACATAGTGTACAATGAAACCCCGATATCAGGCTTTTCTTCATCTGTATCTGTTTTAGAATTCATTTGTAGTGATGTGACTGGAGATGGAAATATTTCAGCAATGGATGCTAGTTATGTGCTACGCCACACCGTAAAGCTATCTCCGCAATATCCTTTGATTGGACGTGACTCGTTAGCCGCCGATGTAACTGGCAACGGGTGGATTTCCGCCTTTGATGCTTCACAGATTCTTAAATATAATGTGGGTTTGCCGGCGATAATAAATTGCGCCGCATCCCCTGCGAAAGTAGCACCATTAGTAGCTACTATTAGCTGGGACTTTACTTCCACAGATAGCGATGAATCCACCATAATTAATGTACCATTATCAATATATAAACAGGATGGCAATCTAACAGCGGCAGAGATTCGCTTTCCTATATCGGAAGGCCTCACGTTTAAAGGGATTAATAACTTGCCTGAAAACTGGCAGATGACAACAAACACGATAGGGAAGACAGTACATATCTCATTATATGGAACTGAATCGTTGGATCGGATACTGTTGGGGGAATTAGAGTTTGAGATGTTGGATAAGACTAAACCACAAAGTATAGAAGCCTCAGTAGTAGTGAATGAAAACAGACCGGTGAAGTTGGATAGATTAGTCCTACATGAGAAGCCGAAAGAATTTGAGCTTTCTCAGAATTATCCGAATCCGTTCAACCCAACTACAAAAATTAATTACAGTGTTCCAAATGCATCAAAGGTGCAGTTAAATGTGTACAACCTTTTAGGACAGAAAGTAGCGGAGTTAGTCAACGAACAAAAATCGGCAGGAAAGTATACGGTAAGTTGGGATGCTAGCAATATTTCAAGTGGAATCTATGTATATCGGTTTATTGCTGGTGAACAGACATTTACGAAAAAAATGATGTTGATTAAATAATAGATCATGAAAAGCCTTTTTGGAATTTTCTTACTATGTGTGATTAGTTCGTTTTCAAGTTCGTTATTTGGACAGGTACAAATCTCGATACCGGATTTATCGGTGGAGTCTACAGAAACAACTGTCATTGTTCCCATTTTGGTTGAAGGACTTCAACCAGATTCTATAGAGGGATATACATTTATCATTGGTTTCGATTCTGCCGTTATCTCGATCGATAACTACTCAAAATCTTCTACTTTATCATCAGAGTTTAGTATACAAGCCAATAATTCGGCGGATAACAGCTATGCTTTTTCTGGAGCAGGAACAAAGGCGATTGCAACGGATGGTGTAATCATAAATCTTGAGGTAAGCCTTATTGGTGTGGGAAATTCTGCTATCGAATTTTTAAAGGTCGAATTAAATGAAGGCAATCCATCTTTTACAACTAAAAATGGAAGTATTGACGTGGTAGCGTCTTCCGCTCCGCCTGTGGTTGTAAACCCTTTGGGTGCAATTACTCTAGATGAGGATTTTGAAAATCAAGTAGTAAGAAATCTCAATAATGTTTTTTCAGATGACGAGACTTTAGCTCTCATGTTTGAAATCATCGATACTCTTAGCATACTTGAGGCGAGAATTGAAGAAGGAGAACTGATATTAAATTCTTTACAAAATGAAAACGGAACGGGACAAATAGTTATTAAAGCGACTGATGAGGACGGCGCGTCAACAGTAGATACACTTCAGGTTACTATTTCGCCCGTAAATGATGTTCCATACTTCATAGAAATACCTGATACTTTACGATTCGTAAGCGGGGAAGAATTAACTTTTCAGTATGGAGATTTTGTTCAAGATGTTGAGGATGAATTAACTGACTTGGCGTATTCATTCAGTATTTCTCCTGAAGAGATTATATTTGAGGTTTCTTCTACTGAAACGTCTATTACCATTACTGCATCTGATTATATAGGGGAAGGAATTTTGACCTTCTCCGTGATGGATACAGACGGGGCTCAGGTTTCAGAGGAAATTACGATTATTATCGATATCAGTACTTCCTTGGGGAATGCCTCTGAATTACCAGGCACTTTTTCTATGTCTCAAAACTATCCAAACCCATTCAACCCATCTACACAAATAAACTACACCTTACAGAAAGCTAGTCTTGTAAAGATAGATGTTATTACTATGCTTGGACAAAGAGCGGCGACGCTAGTAAACGAGCGTAAGACAGCGGGTAATTATACAGTTACTTTTGACGCTTCTGGGCTTTCAAGTGGAGTTTACTTTTATACCATCAAAGCGGGAGAATTTATCAACACTAAGAAAATGTTGTTGATAAAATAAAATTTATCTTGGAAAGCAATGAAAAGGATACTAGCATTTACTATCATCCTTAATATTTGTCGGGGCGACAAGATTTGAACTTGCGACCTCTCGGCCCCCAGCCGAGTGCGCTACCGGACTACGCCACGCCCCGATTTGCATCGAAAACAAAGATACATATCAAGGAGACCAAAACTCAAAATATTTTTAGCAGTTACTACATTTATGAGATGATCATATAGGTTTTAAAGCTAACCTTGTTTTCAGTAGGTAGTATTTATAATTCAAGCGATGAAATTAGAATGAGAATTAATGAATACATCTCTTATTTTTGAAAGTAAAAGCTTAATCTTTGAAGACAACAATGAATTTGTTAAAAGCGACGATAAATTCTAGAACTGTGTATTTTCATGATCAGATTAAAGGGAAAATTTTTAATAAAATAAGGCAAAGCATCTTCAATATTCTCCCAACGTCTTTGTCTTAAACTCTGCTTAAAGAATGAACTTTCGTAAAATACTACTTATTAGTGCGCTGATTTACACATGCGTTTTTGCTTATATGTTAAGCAGGTCTTTAAATCTGGAATTTGATGGAGAATTAATAGCTCTCTTACCTTCAGAAAACAATCATTTAGCGACCTATAAAAAGCTAACCAGGTTAAATAGCTCTGAAGGAGGTTTTGATGCTATCATAAAATCTACTGATGGTAAACCGGTAATTAATAAGGCTCAGAAAATAGTTAACGAGTTTCTTTCCTTTGAGTTAAATGGAGAAAAGTTACTGAAGGGAGTGGAGCTGGAAAATGATTTGCACGATATAAAGCAATCTGCACTCTTTCTGATGACGGAATCTGAGCTTCATAAAACATATACCGAAGTGTTTAAGTATATAGAGGCGAAGAAAGAACAATTAAGCCCTTTTTATATAGATCTTTCTGATAGTTCAACTTCAAATAAAGAATTTGTTCTAAGTGCTGAAAGCTCAGTTTTACTAAATGAAATTTCAGAATCTAAACGGTATAGAATAAATGAAGATAGTACTGTTATTAGGGTAACTTTCATTGCTAACTTTGCAAAAAGTGATTTTTCAAAACTTGAATCTGCTTACAATCAAATTCTGGTTAAAACCGAAGAATTAGAGAGTGAGTTTAATGGTACAGAAATGTTTTGGGGTGGTTCATATATAAAGCATTTCAACAAAATTAATACTATCAGGGATAGTGTTCTGAAAGCTTTGATTATAGGAACTTTCAGTCTCATTCTTTTTCTGATGGGATATATGTTTTATATCAATAGAGCTAAAGATTATAAGCTGATTTATGTAGTTGCTGATCTTTTGATAATATTCTTTATTCTATTTTCCGGATTTATAATTTCATTAGGAATCGCTTCATTTCTTCTGGATGAGATCTATATTTTTACAGGAATAATTTTCAGTGGTCTCTTTGGTATTAATCTGGATTATATACTGCATGTATACTCTATTAATAAGAAAGTTGGTTTAGAGATTGGTGCCATCAAAAAGGTAATGGCGTCTTATATTTCCTCAGCCAGACCTATTGTTTTAAGTGCGCTTACTACAGGCTTGGCGGCAATGAGTTTATTCTTTGCTGATTTCGATGGTTTGAGACAGGTAGGTCTTATATTCTTTATAAATATTGTGGTAAACTTGGTGGCCACCTATCTGTTTCTGTTTTTTTCTAAATCAGTAGAAAGTGAAAAAGCCGTAGTAGATTTAGAGAGTAGTAAAACTAATGTTTTAAAAGAGTTTTTTAGTCCTCAGATGAAGCAAAAGCGGGTATTACTTTTTGCTCTTATTCTTATTGGAACAAGTTTCGGTTCTTATAAAGGATTTAAAACGTTAAGTTTTAACTATAGTTTTTCGGAACTGGAACCCAAGTCAGTTCAAAGCGAATTTGATCAGAATGCAGCTAATGTTAGTTCCGGAAAAAGATATAATGACCCCTCTTTTTATATAACCGATAATATTGAAGGCTCGAAGAAGCTATATAACTTTATAAAAAATGCTCTTAAAGATTCGCTTACTGATATTGAAAAAGTAGAATCTTTTTCTGCGCGATATCCGGCAAGCAAAGAAGAGAGAAATTTAAAGATTCAGAAGATAGACTCTTTAAAAGAACTAGTAGATCGCAACAGACAGTATATAAATTTTGATTCCGGTAATATTACTGAATTCGTTCAAATACTGGACAATACGATTGAGCCGGATTTCGAAAGCCTCCCTGACTTTATAAAAAACAGGTTTTTCTATCGAGATAATTCTATGGCTCCAATGGTTGCTGTGTATCCAAAAATGAATCTTTCAAATGGAAAAAAATCTATTAAGTTTAGAAAAAGCTCCGGTGCTATACAAATGGATGATACCAAATACTACGCTGCTAGTACATACATAATAGCTTCAAGTATCCTTGAGTTACTTATAAAAGAGTCGACCTTTCTCTTTATAACCCCTCTTCTGACGATTTTTGTATTCCTACTGATTTATTATCGTTCTTTCGTTTATACTTGTATAGCTTTAATGCCCCTATTACTAACATTTGCCCTTTTACTTTCTCTAAGAGCATTGTTCGTTTTTGATATCAATCTATACAACGTACTTGTATTTCCTATTATAATTGGAGTGGGAGCTGACACTGGAGTTCATTTGGTGGACTCACTTAAAATGCGAAGAAAAGTCTTTTTAGTTTCCTTTATATCTCAAAAATTTCCCGTTTTATCAGCATGTTCGATTACAACGATTTTGGGTTTTATTGGTCTGATTTTTATCAATCATCCCGGAATGGAATCTGTTGGAGTTTTAGCGATAACAGGAGTTTTAGCCACATTATTTGCTACTCTAATTTCATCAGTTATGGTTGATGCTTTTATATCTATTAAGAAAGATTCCAGCTACTAATTTCCTTCAAAACTTTTTTATCTATTTTTTTCTGATAAGATCCTGCTACTAAAAAAAGAAGATAAGAGGCGATGTTAGCTAATAAATAAATATCGAGCCTTCCAAAAAGACTTGATAGTATAATTGAGTTTCGGGTAATATTTGAACCGCATATCCACGCAAATACCGTTAATACCTTTCTATTGTACTTAATATAAATTTCTTTAAAAGCATCAGGTGCAAAATTACGTGCTTTTTCAAAAACTTCAGTTACTTCATCACTTCGAAACTTGTGTTTGTTCTGCCTTTTTACGTAATCAATAAGTATAGGATATGTACAAGTTCTAACAATACCGGTACGATCAAAGTTTTCTCTTATATATTTAACAGAGTAATTTCTATGTGTAGAATCTGTTAATGAATAATGTAGAAGCTCTCCTTTTGTATACTCATAAATGTTAGCTTTCAGGCTATGTACATAACCGGATGTAAGACCTATTGCCCAAATTCCTACAACAGAATATTGGTCTCCAAAGAAAAGCACTCCGGCTACATAACAACTTATGAAAACTAACATGTCGTTGAACATGTCTAAGTACTTGCCCATTTCAGACCTTTTATCATAAAGACGAGCCGCTTGACCGTCAGCACTATCCATAATTCCTGCAATTGTGATAAGAACTCCACCAATTGAAACGTAAACAAAAGAATTTTGCCAATAGAGCATAGTTCCGCCAGAAACGCCAACAATCATTCCCAAAACAGATATATTTGTGGGAGAAAGCCTAAGTTTGGATAAGAGCTTAGCAAATATAAACCCAATCGGGCGGCTAAATACTAAATCATATTTTTCTTCTACGATAGTATTTTTAATGGATCGATCGTAGTCATCAAAGAAGCCGGAGAAGAACATGAATTAGTTTATTAGCTTTAATGCTGCTTGTGTTAATTTTTGTGCCAAATCACGATCTTTTTTTTGAATTATAATTTCCTTTTCAAAAAGATAACTTATCAAATCAAAGTTACTAGAGCCATAAACTATGGTCTCATCATCCACAATAAGAAGCTTCATGTGTATCATTGAACCATTGGTATAGGTATAATTAATACTTTCGTATCGCTTCAATCGATGGATGAAAGTCATATAATTTTTATTATTCTTTCCGGGAAGTATTACAAAGTTTTCAGCAACATTCCCAATCGCATCCAGCATTGGATAAGAAATATACGGAGATACGGCCACTACTTTCGAAGCATTTTTGATAGTATTTAAAAGATTTTGATAAGCTCCTTTAGTTTTGAGCCCATTCAAAGTGTAGAGCTTAGTATCCGCGTTTATTTGCTGAACAGGTTCAGCTTTTTTTTCTTCAAAATCATTTTTGAAAGATGTGCCAAGAGCATGATTTAGTTCAGTACTAATGTGGCGAATCATTAGATCCGGCCATTCGAAATTGTGATCAGTAAAATTGACACCGCCAACGTATGAGATTTTGTCGTCGATCAACACCATTTTTTTGTGATTGCGAGCGGGGTACTTCCACATTAATAACCCAATAGGATTTGTAAACTTAACTACTACACCGGATTTCTCGGCGCGCTTAAGTAATGGGCTTAATGCCAGTCGTTCGGTGAGGGCGTTATTCTTGTTAAACAATCCGGAGATGCTAAATAAAAAAGTATCATTAACTACATATTTAGAGTAGCAATCAATTAACAGAGTGCGCTTTAGGTTCGGTTTGCTAATAAGTAGATCAATAAGTGCGCAACCAGTTTCGTCAGCTTCAAAACTCATGCATTGTATTGAAACTGATTTTTGAGCATTCTCTACATCAATACATAATTGTTCAAAAAAAAGAGCGCTTTCAGTAAATATATTAACCTGGTTAGAGGCACTATCAAGCATGGCAAAGCTGCATTTTGTAAATAAAAATTGATTGTGAAGTATATAAAAATATAGATACCTAATTCTGTATTAAATTATACTTACAAGAGATTTGAAATAACTAGAAAATAATCCTTCAAAAGTCGTTTCTAAATTCGTTAATATATACCACTTAAAGTTCACGAAATTATAATGGTATACTTAAAACACACTTTTAAATAAGAAATGCTAAGACCACGTATTACTTTAACTAAAATCAGATTGTACATTTTTTCCAGCGTAGCTTTGTACACGCGCTTATTTTTTATGGCTTTATTTTTCGGGATATGCTCGCAACAAATAGCGGCACAGAATATTATATATGATCGGTTTGATATAGTAAATAATTATAATAGCACGTGTTATGATGAAAAAATAAATTTTTTCCCATCTGTTTTATGTACAAATCAGATTGAAGGCGCTTTTAATTCCCTGCCCGTTTACAGCAATTTGGTTTACAATTCTGGTTACGCCAAAGGGTTAAATGATGGCCCAGCTTGGCAAGGTAAAGGAATAAATATCACATTCGGGGCAGGCTTTTCGGGCCGTGTTGGACGTTTCAGCTACGTAATAAACCCCATTTTTCAGTATGCTGAAAATCGTAGTTTTCAAATTACCTCACCGAGAGAGAGCAGGCAAGAATTTCAATATCCATTTTCTGAAGAGATAGATTACGTTACTCGGTTTGGGAATGACCCTGTTTTAAAGATTTTTCCAGGTCAAAGTGATATCTCTTTGTCGTTTAAACCCGTTACTTTTTCGCTTTCAACACAAAATATGCGTTGGGGATCGGCACTATTTAACCCAATTGTAATGAGTACTAATGCTCCTGGTATTCCACATTTTAGAATCGGAACTAACAAGCCTTGGGAAACAAAAATAGGTAATTTTGAATCTAATTTGATGTGGGGGTATTTAAAAGAATCTGATTATTTTAATACTAATTCCAACGATGACGTCCGTTACTTCTCAGGATTTACTTTCGGTTACCAACCTAGCTTTTTCGAAGGGTTTTCTATCGGACTAAATCGAATATTATATACACAAACAGATTATTTGACGAACTTTTTTTATGATGGGTTTATTCCCTTTTCGGGGTTTTTTAATTCCGGAAATGAGGTTGTTGTAAATGGATCATTAACAAACGATGTATATGACCAAATTGCTTCCATTACATTTCATTGGGAAAACGAAACGAAAGATTTTCAGTTTTATGCAGAATGGGCAAGAGGAGATTTTGCTTCAGGAATTATGGACTTGCTAACCCAACCTGAACATAACCGAGCATATACATTTGGGGCTTGGAAAGAGTTCCCGATTATGAATGCCCGAAAAATAAGAATTATATACGAGCATACATCTTTGGCCGTGTGGCAAACACTCCGTTTAAGAGCCGGAACATCTATTTATACACACCAGACAAATAAACAAGGGTTCACAAATAATGGGCAAATTATTGGCTCATCAATTGGGCCTGGCAGTAGCGCAGATATTTTCTTGGCGAGTTATTTTTGGAAATCTTCCTCTTTAGCTTTTGAGTATCAAAGAACTAGATATAATGATGACTACTATTATACCAATTTTACCACAAGAAGTGACTTAACACCACAAGATATTGAGCATCAGGTTGGTATTGCGTTTGAAGAAAAACGAAAACACTTTTCGTACCGGTTGGCCTCTTATGTTGGCATTCGAACAGACTACTATTTTGAACTTGGTGAAATAAAAAACAATCTACATACAGATCTTTCTATTAAATATCATTTCTAGGTGTATTAGCTAAAACACAGTGTTAATAGATTTTCAGGAGTTATTTTTTACTTTGACAAAGCTCTACTAACACGCCGTGATTATCTTTGGGGTGCACAAAAGCCACTAATTTATTATCAGCGCCAGCTTTCGGTTGTTCATTTAAAACAGTAAAACCTTCTTTCCTCAGGCGGTCTAACTCGGAATGAATGTCATTCACTTCAAAAGCTACGTGATGAATTCCTTCTCCCTTTTTTTCGATGTATTTGTTAATAACAGAATCGGGGGCAGTTCCACCAAGTAATTCTACTTTTGATTCTCCCGTATTAAAGAATGCTGTTTCCACTTTTTCACTCTCCACCACTTCTCTTTTATCACAAGTTCGGTTTAAAATCTTTTCATAGGTTTTAACTGCAGATTCTAAATTTTTTACAGCGATTCCAATATGGTCTATATGCATAAATATATTTTTAATTTTGATACAAATTAGGTATTCAACATCTTAATTTCGACTAAAATACTTATGATGTTCAAAAATTGCGGATCGATAGATGAAATTTTCAATTCCTTCAGTTAATGAAATTACTGCAAAAGTTATACAAGCTGTTAAGCGGTTTCCATTTGCACTTCTGGCGGCGCTGATAGCCACTTTTTCTGCTCTCGGATTAATAGAAGTAGAATTTAATGATAATGAAAACTACTACTGGTTAAGTGAATTAGGCATAGTGTCAACGTTAGGAATTTCCCTTTTTCTAGCTATACAAACACTATCGGAATCATTGAATTGGGAGCTTTTAAAAAATGCTACTGCAAAATTTATCGGTTTTCTTTTCTTGACGGGATATTACTTTATTCCGGGATTGATGGAAGCAGAAGGAGCATATGAGGTTTTTTATCGGTTTTTTCTGTTCGTTCTGATATCTCATCTTTTTGTAGCTTTTGCACCATTTATTCAAAACAAAAATGTAAATCAGTTTTGGGGATACAACAAAACGCTTTTTTTAAACATCCTTACTTCTGCGTTATATAGTGCTGTATTGTTTGTTGGATTGAGTATAGCATTATTATCTATAGACAATCTTCTTGGATTTGAAATAAAGGGGGAGCGCTATCTTCAACTTTGGGTGTTTTTAGTTGGAATTTTTAACACGTTCTTTTTTCTGACAAGAGTTCCAAAAGTTGGAGAATTTGAATCAACAGTTACAGAGTATCCAAAAGCGCTAAAGGTATTTGTTCAATATGTACTTATTCCTATTGTCACGATTTATATTCTTATACTTTATAGTTATTTGGCTAAAATTATATTCCAGTGGGAGCTGCCTAATGGATGGGTGGCAAACTTAGTTCTTAGTTTTTCAATAGCCGGAATATTTTCATTGTTGTTGCTTCATCCTATTAAAAATGAAGCAAAGAACAATTGGATTTTATTCTACTCGAAATTGTATTACATCGGTTTAGTGCCATTGGTAGTTTTGCTATTTGTGTCAATCGGAACAAGAATTTCAGAATACGGAGTAACTATAAATCGGTTTTATGTAGCTACACTGGCTGTTTGGTTGGCGGGAATTGTGCTGTATTTCATTTTCAGTAAATCTAAGAATATAAAAATCATTCCGGTTTCTCTGGCAGTAATCGCTCTTGGCATCACATTCGGCCCCTTAAGTGCATTTTCGGTTTCAGAACGGAGTCAATTAGAAAGAATGAAGCAGGTTTTGAACTCAAATAACATGATAGATGAAAGTGGTAAAATTGTAGTAAAAAAAGGGGTGGTTGATTTTAAAGACAGAGCAGAAATTTCATCTATTGCTAGGTATATGATAGATAATCATGAGTTTAATTCGTTAGAAATTCTCTTCAATGAAGAAACAAAAGCCAAATTTAGCTCAATGGAAAATAAAGGATCGGGTTATCGCTCTGAGGCAGAAAAAATGGTTTGGTTAATGGGACTGGAATACGTAGAAAGTTGGGAAAACGAAGAAACTGGTTTGTTGAATCAAAACCGTTATTACGAATTAACAGCAGAGCCTAAAACAGGAGTAAAAATATCAGACTATACGCACTCATTTAACGGATTAACATTTTATTCAGGAACACCTCAAGTTAACATTGTTACAGATAATAGAGTTATAAAATTAGTCCCGGATTTTGAAAAGCATAAATTTGTACTAAAAATTGAGGGCGAGAAAAAGCCAATAGAATTTTCTCTTATTGAGGTTTTGGAAAGTATCCAACAAAATTACCCTGCTTCATCCTTATCAAGCATAAGAATACCGGTTGAGGAAATGACGATCAACGCAGAAAATGAGTCTCTTTCGGCAATGATGGTTCTCCAATTTATGAAGGGTAGTTTTGGAAACAATACCGGACTTAACAGCGTACGGTTTTCATTATATGTTAAGTTCAAAAAATGAAAAACAACTATAATATAATAGCAAAGCTAAATTATTTTCTTAGATTGCGGCAGGTACTTGTGGGTTGACTTAACTTCAAATGCTTAAGTTATTATCTGGCATGACGATAATTTAAGTAAATTTAAAAAGGGATTTATGATATGGAGGCCGGTACATCTTGATTATATACTAAATAATTACGAGCCATTAAGTGGTAGGGTTCTTGGAGTATTGACAAGTTGGATAATTTTTATTGCTGTAACTATATGGATTTCTCTGGAAAACCTACCCGATAATTGGATGCAGACAAGCAGCGACAGAACTCAATTATTACAACTGTTTCTGCTAAACCCAACTATGCTTTTTAGTTTGTTAGTAATGTTTTGGTTTGGCTTTGAATGGTCTTTTATTCCCGTTTTTTTATCGATGTTTATTATCGCTGTTTTTGGACACTTAGATCCTTTTTGGGGAATTTTATTCGGGATGTCGTTTGTTTTCGGAATTTCTATATATGCTTTAGTTTATCAATGTGCAGAAACAAGATATGATCTGAGGAGCTATAAAAGCTTTTTCTTGTTTGTATTTACATCTTTCGTAGCATCAACTGCCAGTTCTTTCGGGGCATTTATTTGGAGCTTTTCTCAACAGCTTTCACTTGTAGAAACTACAACATTATGGAACGGCTGGTGGGCGGGCACTTTTTTACAAAGCTTGTTTATAGTTGGTCCCGCCATCTATATTTTTTCTCCTTACATGGAGCGCGTTAAAGACAGATATTTTAATGTGCCAGATCCGAAAAAAGTATCCATAAGATGGGTATATGGAGCGGTCATGACATTAACCATTGTAGTGTCGATTTTTATTCTTGCGGGAGAGGTTTTAGGAAAGAAAAGAATTGCAGAGGAAATATTATCTATTGATTCAGCTACACAGCAAGATATTATTCATTCGCTCGAGAGTTTCGAGATAATTACATGGATATCCATTTGGATAATTCTTTCTGTAGGTGCGGGTGCTGTTTTATTAATAGGAAACTGGAATAAAGAACTTAAAAGTAAAGTAAGAGAGAAAACGAGAAAGCTAACAATAGCTAAAGCTGATCTTGAAAACTCAATAGTAGAAAAGGAAAATCTATTAATTGAACTTCATCATCGTGTTAAAAATAATTTGGCTGTTGTAACAGCTTTACTAGATTTGCAGATAATGAAAAGTAACGAACAGCTTGTAAAAACGGCATTATCTGATGCAATGAGTAGAATAGGCGCAATGGCTTCAGTTCATGAAATACTTTATCAAAATGAAAAATTTTCGAAAGTAGATATCGATAAGTACACAACAAAACTTTGTAAATCAATTAGCAAAACATACAAGCTAAAAGATCAGGAAATAAACCTACATGTTGAATCTAATGCAGAAAATTTAACAATGGAAAAGGCTATTCCTATGGGATTGGTGTTAAATGAGCTACTTGTTAATGCCTATAAACATGCATTTAAAAATGAAAAAGGCGGGAATATTTTTGTGAACTTAGAGCAATCTGAAGGTTTGCTTGAGTTAAAAGTAATTGATGACGGAGTTGGCTTTAAGGCAGACCAAAACCCCAATCAGAAACAAAAAGGGTTAGGTACTACTATTATTAAAACATTAGCTTCTCAGCTAAATGGAATCATTGATTTGCGTTCTGAGCCCGGGAATACTAGCTTTAGTCTTAGTATTAAACTTGATGCTTAGCAATCTATGAAACACCATTCCACAACAACTAAAAACAAGTATCCTTTTTGGCTTAAATCTTCGGTTACGCTGATAGGGCTTTCGCTGTTATTTGTAATTTTAAGTTACGGAAAGTTCATTCTGATGCCTCTGGCATTTGCTGCTTTTGTGTCAATGTTATTAAACCCGGTAGTAAGTAAATTAGAAGATTTGAAATTGGGTAGGGCATTCAGCATCATCATTACATTGTTGCTGGTTTTAATTGTGTTCAGCGGAATCGTGACGTTAATCTCTGCTCAGTTTGTTCAGTTTTCCGAACGAATTCCGGAAGTAACTGAGCGACTTAAAACTGTTACTTCTGATGGAGTGGACTTCTTAGAAGAAACCCTCGGAATATCCGAAGAACAAAGAACGAATTACTTACAACAAGGCCTCAGTAATTTGATCGATAAAAGTGGACAATATATCGGTTCGGTTGTAAGTGCCACTACAAGCGCATTTACCTTAATGTCGTTACTGCCGATATTCATCTTCTTTATGTTGTATTACAAAGAAATGTATCAAACCTTTTTCAGGGAATTGTTTGAGCGTAAAGAAGGTGACACCATGATAGATGGTGTATTGGAAAATGTGCAGGAAGTTACACAGAATTATTTAGTAGGAATGTTAACGGTAATTGGAATTCTGGCAGTTCTGAATACAACAGGATTATTTTTAATAGGACTTGATCACGCTATTTTCTTTGGAGTATTTGCGTCGCTGCTTGCGGTTATTCCTTATATCGGAATTATAATCGGAGCTTTGCCCCCGCTACTTTTTGCTTTTCTTTTGGGTGATTCACTCATTACCCCACTTCTAGTAATTGCCGTTTTTGGAACAGTTCAGTTTCTGGAAGGGAATTTCATTACACCAAGAATTGTAGGTTCCAAAGTCTCTATAAACCCGTTTATGGCGATGCTTGCCTTAATTGTTGGTGGGGAGCTTTGGGGGATATCCGGAATGATTTTGTTCGTTCCGTTGATTGGAATTCTTCGTGTAATCTTTGAACAAATCGAAGAGTTGAAGCCTTATGGATATTTGCTGGGTAATAAGATTGAGTATTAGGATAGATAATTTATTGAACTAAGAAGCGATCTTTTTTCCAATTCTTTGGATTTTTTTGGATATAAATCCTGATGTAGTTTAAGGCTTTCTCATTTCTTATGATGTGATCATAGAATCTGCTATGCAACCAAATCCGGGATTGCATTCTTTTCTTATTTCATAGGTGCACCTGCCTTTAAACCATCTTATGATCCTCCCCAACCTTTTAACCGGATGGATTTTCTTACGGGTAAATTTTGTGAACTTGTCTTACTCATAGCTAGTAAGAGAAGTTCAACTATGATTCCTTACAGAATTTTTTCACCTAGTCTCAAAAAAAGCTTTTACTTCTTCTGCACTCATCGTATTCAACACTCTTTCTTTTTCGTATTTCCCTTTGCGGGCAATGCGCACTCCGTACTTCATCAGATCAATACCGTCAATGTTATGAGCATCGGGATTTATTGAAGTCATCATGCCTACTTCTTTGGCTTTGTTTCCGAAATTCCAATCTAGGTCTAATCGGCGCGGGTTTGCATTTATTTCTATAGCTGTATTGTGTTCTGCGGCAAGAGTAATCAATTCATTCAGATCAATTTTGCTCTCCTCCCTTTTCAGGAGTAGCCGTCCCGTTGGATGACCAATCATTCTTGTGTATGGATTTTTAATCGCATTTCGAAAACGCTCCATCATTTTATTTTCCGGCATTTCCAAAGATTGATGCACAGAGGCAATCACAAAATCGAAGCCGTCCAAAATGTCATCTTCGTAATCTAGGCTTCCATCAGCCAAAATATCAGATTCGATTCCCTTAAAGATAACAAAATTTGTACCTGCTGATTTAAAATCCTCGTTCAGAGCATCAATTTCATCCCATTGCTGTTTTACTTCATCTGGTTTTAATCCTCCGGCATAAGCGGCCGTTTGGGAGTGATCGGTGAGTCCTAAATATTCATAGCCACGTTCAATACAAGCTTCTGCCATTTCTTTGATGGAGAATTTTCCATCGCTCCAGGTACTGTGAGCGTGAATAACTCCTCGAATATCTGTATCGGTAACAAGATCAAGCGTTTCCTGGTTTTCAAAAATTTCAAACTCACCACGATCTTCACGCAATTCAGGAGGTACAAAATTTAGATCGAGTAGTTTATAAATATCGTTTTCAGTCTTAAAATCCTGAGGTGCTTCCCAATTCGTTTCTCCGTCTTCTTTCAGCTTGTATAGACCATATTCATTTAAACTCATGCCTTTATTGCGCGCTCGCGACCGCATTTCCACATTATGTTCTTTACTTCCGGTGAAATACATTAATGCCGCAGCAAAATTTTCAGGTTTTACGATGCGGAGATCAACTTGTCGCCCATCCGTAGTTCGAACAGAACTTTTTGTATCGCCCTTTCCAAGAATTTCCGTTACTCTTCCATGATTTGTAAATACTTCAAATAATCCAGGAATATGCTTTTCATCAGCAGCAATAAGAATGTCTATATCGCCAATGGTTTCTTTAGAGCGACGCAATGAGCCTGCTACTTCAATTTGCTGAACACCATCCAGACTCTTTAGGCTAGTAAAAATATCGTCGGCAATTTTTTGAGCTTCATCCAATCGGCAACGTTCATCATATTTTTCCATCCATTCTATGGATTTCCGGATTTTCTCAGCTGATTTTCCACCAAGCCCGGGTAATTTAGCCAGTTCGCCGTTTTCAATAATTTCTTTCAATTCATCAATTTCAGTGATACCAAAAGTCTCGTGAATCTTGAGAATATTCTTTGGGCCAAGCCCTGAGATCTCAGTCCACTTTAACAAACCCGGAGGAATCTTTTCACGGAATGCTTCTAGCACAGGCATCTTTCCTGTATCGGCATACGCATAGATATCTTCCGCAATCGACTTTCCAATTCCTTTTATATCAGTCAGGTTTTTGTTGTTGATGTATTCGTTGATATCATCACTCATTCCATCCACAGTTAGAGCAGCTTTATCAAAAGCGATGGCTTTAAAACGGTTTTCTCCGGCAAGCTGCATAAGCTGAAAAACTTCGCGGAGTTTGGAGGCTATATCTTGATTACTTGGCATATTATTAAATTTTGGTTTGCCACAAATTTATTTATTGGCTCGCTAGATTGAGAATCTACATTTTAATTGTATTCAATATCGTTGTTTTTTAATTCCGTCTCAATCCAATCTTCAAACTCAGAAACTCTGGTATAAAACTCATATACATTATAAACGCCTTCAGGTTTTCCCATTCCGCGTCCATTTTGGTGCGAACTTACTCCCATGATGTAAGCCTGATCACCATCAAACCAAAGTGCAGGACCGCCGCTATCACCGGGTCCACTAATTCCCTCAAGGGGTAATACATTTTCCGAATCAGGGGCATCAAAAGTAAAACGAATAAATCCGTCGTCGCGAATTCCATCTACGCGATTTTGAGCGGCTCTCATTTTTCTGTCTTTGTTAATAGATCCGTCAACCATTCCAACATCACCCGTGCCGGCCCAACCTGTTCCAGCAAAAATGATCTCCTTTCCGACTTCATCATTGCTGAAATACAGTTTTGCCAATTCCACACCCGGAACCTCGTCTTCAAGAATTATTATAGCTATATCGTTGGCAATACCTCTTTGGATATTGAATTCTGGATGATTAATTATTTTCTTGATATCATATTTAATTCCATTCACGGTAACATCATTTCCGATTTGAGGAATGGAGGCTACATGGGCAGCCGTGAGAATTACATTAGGAAGGATAAAAGTGCCACAGCCTGCATTTAATCTTAATACAGAGCCGGCATATTTTTCCGCTAAAGCGATGTATTCCGAATCGTCAACATCGTGACGCATTACTATTTCTGAGGAAATTCCGAAGATGAAAGCTATCAGGATTGATATTTTAAAAAGCATAGTACATTATTAATGATGGTTTCCGTAAAATTTATTCAAAAGAGTTGTTCAAAGGAAAAGTAAGCTGTAAAATCCATCTATGAAAAATATCGACTGCAAAAAACCTTTGATTGTCTGCATAGTAGTTTTGATAACTGCTTCTTGTGTAAAAAAAATGGAACAAAAAGCAGATTCCAGACCCGATGTACAAGCAGTGATGAACGATTGGCACAACGCCGCAGCAGAAGCAGATTTTGAGCGCTACTTTGGATACTTTGCTGATTCATCCTCCATTTTTATGGGAACTGATGCCACAGAGAGATGGACTATTACAGAATTTAAAGCATATAGTAAACCTTATTTTAAACAAGGAAAAGCTTGGAGTTTTACTCCGCTAAACAGACATGTTTATTTTTCTGAGAATGGCAAAACGGCTTGGTTTGACGAAGAACTTTCAACGCCGAATTTAGGTCCAAGTAGAGGAACAGGAGTTTTGGTATTGATAAATAATAAATGGAAAATTGTTCACTATAATCTAACAGTACCCATTCCGAACTCGATGGTAGATGATGTAGTAAATCAAATTGAAAAAGAGCTCAGTAAAGAAAATTCAAAATAAAAACTAAGGATTGAAAATTCTCAATTCTTAAGATCTAAATCTTAATTTACAGAAATGAATCGAAGTATAAACGCGCTTATATTACTGCTAATATTATCAACAGCTTCTTTTGCACAGCTTAAATCTCCGGCCGAATTTTTGGGCTATGAGTTAGGAGAGCAATGGACACCTCATTATAAAGTGCATGACTATTTTGAGCATGTGGCTGAAAATTCACAAATGGTTACACTCAATAAGTACGGACACACTTATGAAGGCAGAGAGTTGGCATATGCAGTGGTAACTTCATCAGCTAATCAGCAAAATATTGAAACGATAAGAACCGACAATTTAAAAAGAGTTGGTTTTGTAGAAGGAGAAGCGTCCGCTACTAAAACTCCTATTGTTTGGCTAAGCTATAATGTTCATGGAAATGAAACATCATCCAGTGAAGCAGCACTGAATACAATTTATACTTTGATATCAGAAAAAGAAGCATGGCTAAATGATGTTGTTGTAATTATGGATCCGATGGTGAACCCTGATGGTCGGGACAGATATGTATATTGGAATAAATCTGTGACGGGATCAGAGCCAAATGTAAACCCGGAATCCCGAGAGCATAGAGAGCCTTGGCCGGGAGGAAGAACTAATCATTATTATTTTGATCTTAATAGAGATTGGGCGTGGCAAACTCAAATCGAGTCACAGCAGCGAATACAAGTATATCTAGATTGGATGCCGCATGTGCATGTAGATTTTCATGAACAGGGCGTTAACTCTCCATACTATTTTGCCCCGGCAGCTGAGCCGTTTCATACCGCCATTACGGATTGGCAGCGTGAGTATCAAACTATGATTGGAAAAAACCACGCTAAATATTTTGATCAAGAAAACTGGCTGTACTTCACGAAAGAAATTTTCGACCTATTTTATCCAAGTTATGGCGATACATGGCCAACTTTTAATGGAGCAATCGGGATGACGTACGAGCAGGCCGGGCACAGTCGTGGAGGCTTAGGTGTTAAAACTGCTGAAGGAGATACACTTACACTACATGACCGGTTAACTCATCATTCAACTACAGGACTTTCAACCGTTGAGATAACTGCTGAAAACAAAGAAAAAGTTGTTGATGAATTTAGTAAGTATTTCACTGACACAATAGAAAACGGTGCCGGAGAATACAAGACTTTTGTAATTAAGAAATCAAGTAACCCTGATAAAGTGGCTGATCTTTTACAATACCTGATTCGCCAGAATATTCAATTTGGGGAAGCAAGTGGTGCATCCAGAACACAAGGATTTGATTACACAACCGGCGAAACCGGAAGGGTTAATATTGAAGAAGGAGATTATGTAATTAGCACTTATCAACCACAAGGAACGTTGGTTAGAGTTTTGTTTGAACCAAAACCTGAGCTAGTAGATTCTTTGACTTATGACATTACAGCTTGGGAAATGCATTATGCCTTTGGATTAGAAGGTTTTGCTGTGAAAGGTAATGTGGCTCAACAACCTGTTTCTAGCACAACAACTTCAACAGTATCGACAAATGTCAATAAGCCTTATGCATATCTGGCGAAATGGAATTCCTTGCATGATTTAAAATATTTAGCTGCTCTGTTTAAAAAAGGAGTAAATGCTCGTTATGCAGAAAAAGCATTTAGTCTGAATGGCACTAAATATGAGCCAGGAACACTTATCATAACCAGAAATGGAAATGAAAAACTTGGAAATAAGTTTGATGATATCGTTAAACAAACAGCCGATGAGTTTGGTAGGTTTATAACGCCTGTTGCAACAGGATTTGTGGATTCAGGAAAAGATTTTGGTTCTTCTTCTGTGAAGTTTTTAAGGGCTCCGAAAGTAGGCTTGATTTCCGGTGATGGAACCAGCTCAAATATGGTAGGACATATTTGGCACTACTTTGATCAACAGATTGCTTATCCGGTTAATCTTATTAATATGGATGATCTTGGTTCTCTAAACTGGGATGAATACGATGTAATGATTATGCCATCAGGATCTTACAGCTCTGCATTTAATGAAGATAAAATTTCCAGATTAAAAGAATGGATTCGAAGTGGAGGTACATTAATTGCAATGGAAGGCGCAAATGGATTTTTAGCCGGAAAAAGTGGTTTTAATTTAGAAAGAAAGAGTTCTAAAGATGAAAATAAGAAAGAAGAAGAGCCGGATGACAAACTGAAAAAATATGGTGATTCGGATCGGGCTTTTGCATCAAGGCTAAATGCAGGTTCTATTTTTGAGTTGACAATGGATAATACACATCCGTTGGCATTTGGTTATAACGAGAAGTATATGTCGCTTAAACTAGGTTCTGCAGGTTATGAATACTTAGATAGCGGATGGAATGTCGGAGCTGCAAAAGAAGGAGCCCACAGAAGCGGATTCATCGGTGCTGATGCTAAGGAAAACCTGAAGAACTCTCTGTCTTTCGGAGTACAAAATATTGGGGCCGGAGAAGTAGTTTATATGATTGACAATCCGTTATTCCGTGGTTTTTGGCATAACGGAAAATTATTGTTTGGTAATGCCGTGTTTTTTTTGGGCAACTAAATTCTGTTAGATAAGTAAAAACTCATTAAACAGGATCGGTTTTAGTTTCTTTGTAAAAGATGTGATTTAGTTGTGCAGTTTTGATTTGTTCGGTTATTTTTAAGGAATAACTAACTCAAAACTGCCCATGAAAAAGCAAACCGTATTTTCGATATTTCTTTTCATTTTTATATGGAGCTACACCGCTAGTGCCCAAGATTACTTTCCCGGTAAGTGGAGCGAATGGGAAACAAAAAAGGCAGCCGATCTTGGTTTGGACGAGGCTAAAATTCAAGAAGCCATTCAGTTTGCTAAAGATAATGAAACGACGAATCCGCGTAGCATGGAGGAAAATCATTATGGCACTTTTGGCAGGGAGCCATTTGGTGATGGCATTGGTCCGTTCAAAGACCGTGGCCCACAAACCGGAATCATCATAAAAAACGGATATATCGTTGCTGAATGGGGCGAACCTTTTCGGGTGGATATGACTCACAGTGTTACAAAGAGCTTTTTATCCTACACAGTTGGACTGGCATATGATAAAGGCTTGATCCGTGATGTAAACGATAAAGTTGATTTGTATATGGCACCAATTTTGGAAATGCAATGGGATGATAACAGAAATAAATCAGATCATTATGGCTCCCAAAAAGTGATGGAACCGTTTAAAGGAGAGCATAATTCTAAAATAACTTGGAATCATCTTCTACGACAAACCAGCGATTGGGAAGGTACACTTTGGGGAAAACCGGACTGGGCTGATCGACCAAGCAGAGAGCGAGCTGAATGGGGAAAAAGAGAAAGAAAAGAACCCGGAAGTACATACGAGTACAATGATGTAAGAGTAAACCTTCTTGCTTTAGCCGTTATGAATTTATTAAGAGAACCTCTTCCTAAAGTTCTTCGAGAAAATATAATGGATAAAATTGACGCTTCACCAACTTGGCGTTGGCAGGGCTATGAAAATTCTTGGGTAGTTATTGATGGGCAGCAAATGCAAGCCGTTAGCGGCGGTGGACATTGGGGCGGTGGAATGTTCATTTCGGCAAGAGATCAAGCTCGATTTGGATTGCTTACTCTGAATAATGGAAAATGGAAGGAAGAGCAATTGGTTTCCGAAGAATGGAATAAAATGGCTCAAACTCCCACAGTAGCCCAAACTGATTATGGTTTTATGAACTGGTTTTTGAATACGGATAAAAAGCGATTGCCAAGCGCTCCAGAAAGTTCTTTTTTTCATTTAGGTTCAGGAACAAATATGGTGTATGTAGATCAAGAAAATGATTTGGTGATAGTTGCACGTTGGGTTAAAAGCTCTGCAATGGATGGAGTTGTGAGTAGGGTTTTGGAGGCGATGAATTAATGAAAAAAACTGCAATTCTTATCGGCGCTACCGGATTGGTGGGCTCTCATATTCTTCGGATTCTTCTTCAAGATGATCGATACGAAGAAGTCATTGTGCTACATCGCCGATCTACGGGAATTACAAACTCCAAACTTACCGAATATATTATCAATTTCGATGATGTAGATTCGTGGTCAAACTTGGTAAAAGGAGATCATCTTTTTTCGGCTCTAGGAACAACTATTAAAAAAGCCGGCAGTAAAGAAGCTCAATATAAAATCGATTTTACCTATCAATTCGAAGTTGCCAAAGCTGCGGTCGAAAACGATGTTTTAAGCTATGCCTTAGTTTCTTCTCTAGGCGCTAATGCCGATTCAGGTTCTTTTTATCCAAGAATTAAAGGTGAACTAGATGAAGCGGTACAAGAGCTTCCTTTTAATAATACTTTGATTCTACAACCTTCTTTTTTAGATGGAAATCGTGATGAATTTAGATTAGGAGAACGAATTGGGATTGTTGCTGCAAAAGTAGTCTGCAAGATTCCCGGTCTCAGAAAATATCACCCCATTAAAGCAGATGATGTTGCAAAAGCAATGATCGAAGGTTTAAACCATAAAACTTCAGGTATAATGGAAGGAAGCGAAATTTTGAAATTGGGTGATTAACAAGGTTGCTCAGGTTTTTAAACTAAAAAAAGATTTAATTCTGCCTTTGCAATAATGCATAGATCTCTTTTTGAGCCCGTATTGGTTTGTGGGGTGAATCTATTTGTACATTCTTATAGTCAGAGTTAAAGTAAAAAGCTTTCTGGTTATCTAAGATTTGAAGATCAATAATTTGCATAATCTGAGCTTTTATATGTTCATCTTTTACAGGGAAAGTAACTTCAATGCGCCGAAAAATGTTTCTCTTCATCCAATCTGAAGAACCCATTCGAACATCTTCTTGCCCATTATTGTAAAAGTAAAACACACGAGCATGTTCCAGGTAACGATCTACAATTCGAATCACTTTAAGGTTGTGAACGCCTGGTTTTAAGCAGCAAATACTTCGGATTATAAGGGTGATTTCCACTCCCACTTTGGCGGCAGCATAAATTTTTTCGATAAGACCTCGCTCCTCAAGATTATTCATTTTAAGGATGATTTTTCCTTTACGCCCTGCTTTAACATGATTTATTTCACGATCTATCAGCTTAGAGAATTCCTCAAATGCATCAAACTGCGAAACTATTAGTTCGCTAAAATTTTCAGGCTCTTTGCGGGTGTGCAAAAATTCGAAAACATTTTTCAGTTCTGATGTAAGCACTTCATCAGTAGTTAACAAACCATGATCGCAATAAATTTTAGCGGTGTTTTCATTTAGGTTGCCCGTCCCAAAAAAGCCGTAGGAGACGGACTTACCGTTTATAGCATTCTTGAGTACCAGAGCCACTTTTGCGTGAACTTTTAATCCTGGCATACTATAAACTATCTGAATTCCTGCCTCTTTCATTTTAGTTGCCCAATAGAGATTGTTTTCCTCGTCGAATCGGGCTTTTACTTCCATAAATACTTTTACCTTCTTTCCATTATTAGCAGCACTAATTAATGCATGACCTATCATTGAATCTTTTGCCATCCGGTAAAATGTAACATTAATCTCTTTTACATCTGGATCAATAGCGGCATCATTAAAAAACTGAAGAATGTAATCGTATGATTGATACGGAAAATGCAATATTTGGTCCGACTTTTCGATGGCGGTTAGTACTGAGCGCTCCTGCTCGATGGAAGAACTTTTTAGCGATGGTTGATCTGGAAATTCAAGATCTTTGTTCGTTGGATTTTTAATCTGGAAATAGTCGTTAAGATTGTGATAACGCCCTCCTTCAACCAAGTCAGCGGGCTCAATAGAAAAAGATTCGAGGAACTTGTTTAAAAGCTTATCAGAAATGGATCCATCGTATAGAAAGCGCGACGGATCTCCCAGGTTTCTTTTCTTAACTTGCTTTTCGATTTTTTCAACCAAATCCCCATCAAATTCATCATCAATATGAAGATCTGCATCTTTGTTGAGCTTAATGGATTTACATTCCAACACTTCATAATCTTGAAAAACCAGATCTAAATGAAGGCGAATAATATCATCCAAAAAACAATACCCATACTTGTTATCTGCTAATTCAAGCAGATAGAATCTGGGAATTTTGTAAGACGGTATATCTAAATAAGCGAAGTATTTTTGGTTTTCTTTCCGCAAATGTAAAGCAAAATATAAACTTCCATTATCCAGAAACGGTGATTCATCCTCTGTATCCAAGATATAAGGCTTCAGATGACCTAGAACATTGGTTTTAAAATAATGCAGCAACTCAGGGTGTTTTGAAGACGGAATAGCATCAAGTTCAGTGTAAATATGAATGTCATTTTCTTTAAGTTCAACTAAAATAGCGTCTAGTGTTTTGCCGTACTCGATCAACTGTCGATCTACTTCTTTGTGGATCTGAGTAAGTAGTTCATCTGGATTAGCTTCGAATTCTTTAGTTATTTTTTTCTTACCTATTTCGGCAATACGTCTTGCAGAAGCTACTCTAACTCTAAAAAATTCATCTAAATTGTTTGAATAGATAGCCGAGAATTTAAGACGTTCTAAAATAGGAACCGAAGTATCTTGCGCTTCCATCAATACTCGTTTATTAAAAGAAAGCCAGCTAAGGTCTCTGTTTAAAAAAAGTTCTTCGTTCATTTTTATTACAATATTCTATGATAAGCCAACATAAAAATTTAGCGCCTCAATCACGTTATAAAAAGGAATAAATTTTTTCAGTCTTGAAACTTAAGGATACTTAAAATTCTTCTTTCTAAATTCATTATACTTTTCAGATGAAAAAATACCCCAGAGTAGAAGCTTTAAAAAATTGTGTAGTTCAACATAATTTATCGTTCGAGGTTATCTCGCCGCGACGAATAGATCCAAGTGGGATTTACGATGAAGAAGTAAAAATGAAGTACAAAGATCAGGAATTTATTGTCCCTGTAATTAACGAATACGAAGATGTAGAACTCAATAACCCTGTGGTATTTCTAGATATGATTTTGAGAGAAATTGAATGTTTCGAAGAGTCGATATCTATTAAAGAGTGGGCATTTGATAATGCAGTAAAACCTAAGAATAGAGATGCTATCGCTTTTTATAAAAATCTTAAGGAAGCCTCCCCTAAAATTCGTTCGATAGTTGGTGAAAAGATTGAAGCAATTCCATATTTCGATATAGAAATGAATTCCGGGATGGCAAAGGCTTTGCGAACTGCGCGCCTTTAAATGGAAAGTTAAAGAATAGCCTCAGTTTTTAGTAATGACTTACACCATCGAATCTTCATCCTTAAAAATTACTATCAATAAAACCGGAGCAGAATTATGCTCAATTCTATCCAAAAAAACCGACAGAGAATATATTTGGCAAGCTAATCCTGAAGTTTGGGGAAATCATGCTCCAGTTCTTTTTCCAATCATTGGCGGTTTAAAAGATGGGTTTTATACTTATGAAAAAAAATCCTAAGAGATGCCCAAGCATGGTATTATCAGAGGGAATGAGAAAATGTTTGTTGAAGAGCAGTTCAATGATTCCATTACTTTTGTATTGTACAGCGATGAGTCAACTAAAAAGCTATACCCATTCGATTTTCAATTTAGAATACGTTTTACGCTGATTGAAAATACTTTAACCGTATCACATCAAGTTATAAATACCGGAAAAAAGGAGCTTTTCTTTTCATTGGGCGGCCATCCGGCTTTTCGATGTCCGATTCATGAAGGAGCTTATTATGACGACTATCATTTAGAGTTTGAAAAAATCGAAAATGCAGAAACTCATTTGTTGGATATGGAAAAAGGACTGGTTAGTGATGAAACCGAACAGGTTATAAACAACACCAACCGACTTCCTCTCCATAAGCATTTATTTGATCGAGACGCACTTATCTTTAAAAATTTGAAATCTGATTCTGTTTCTCTGGTTCATAATAAGATGGGAAAAGTTTTGAGTATGGAGTTTTCTGATTTTCCTTATCTGGGTATATGGGCTAAACCGGGAGCTGATTTTGTGTGTATTGAACCTTGGCTTGGAATAGCTGACAGTATAGATCACAATCAAAAACTGGAAGACAAAGAAGGGATTTTGGCTTTGGAGGGTGGACGAAATTTCAGTGCTCGTTATGTGATATCAATTCATTAATAAGAATGCATTGATTGCCATCTTCTTTTCATCTACATTTTTTTATCTCACTTAACCTCTGAAATTCATGAAAAAACTTCTTTCACTTCTTACACTTTCACTAGTAACGCTATCCCTCACCGCACAATCTTCTAATCTCAAAGAGATAGTTGACAAACGGGCAAATGAACTCGAAGAGCAAGTTATAGAGTGGCGAAGATATTTCCATGAAAATCCGGAGCTTTCGAACCGAGAGTTTAATACCGCAAAAAAGATAGCTGCTCATTTAGAAAACCTTGGACTGGAAGTACAAACCGAAATCGCTCACACCGGAGTGGTCGGAATTCTGAAAGGCGGGAAACCGGGGCCTGTCGTTGGACTTCGTGCCGATATTGATGCCCTTCCAGTCGTAGAACGAACGGATGTACCTTTTAAGTCAGAAGTAATTGGCGAATATCAGGGAAATGAGGTTGGTGTAATGCACGCTTGCGGACATGATACTCATATTGCCATTTTAATGGGAGTTGCTCAGATTCTTACCGAAATGAAAGATGATCTGCAAGGAACTGTGAAATTCATTTTTCAACCAGCGGAAGAAGGAGCACCTAAAGGTGAAGAAGGCGGCGCAGAACTCATGGTAAAAGAAGGAGTGCTTAAAAATCCTGATGTAGACGCAATCTTTGGATTACACATTTCTGATGATACACCAGTTGGTGAAATTGAATATCGCCCGAAAGGAATTATGGCAAGTGTGAATAGTTTTGATATTAAAGTGACCGGAAAGCAGGCTCATGGTTCGGCTCCGTGGACTGGCATCGATCCGATAGTTACCTCGGCTCAGATTATCAATAACATTCAAACTATTGTAAGCAGAAGCATGCCGTTAACTCGTCAAGCTGCGGTGGTTACTGTTGGTGTGATAAACGGCGGCGTTCGGAATAACATCATTCCGGAAGAAGTAACAATGCAAGGAACCATCAGAGCTTTAGACGAAGAAATGAGGCAACTTATTTTTAAAAGATTAGAGACTGTGGTTAAAAATACTGCGGAAAGCAACGGCGCAGTTGCTGAGCTTACTATCAACAAAGGTTATCCTATCACATACAACGATCCTGAGCTTACAGCTCAAATGTTGCCAACACTCGAGGAAACAGCAGGAAAAGAAAATGTAAAGCTGATCAATGCTATTACAGGAGCAGAAGATTTTTCATTTTTTCAGAAGGAAGTTCCGGGGCTATATTTCTTTGTTGGAGGAAAAGCTCCTAATCGTGAAGCAGCAGGACATCACACCCCTGATTTCTATATTGATGAAACAGGATTAAAACTTGGAGTTCGTGCCATGAGCAATCTGGTTATTGATTATATGGATCAGGCTAAAGGGAATTAAATCTACCTATTTGGGTGGTGATTTCAATTTGTAATCTTGATAGATTAGTCAATGGAAAATAGTTCAGCAGAGACAAACTCTCTATCAAGTTCTGAAAAACAGGGCTGCGGTAGTGGATGCTTAGGGGCTTTAGTGGTAATGATTGGATCAATAATTTTTGCTTACTGTTCGCTAGATATGAGTGACTTTTATATGATGCCCGGTGAAGCAAACATGTCAGCCGATGCCATTGGACAAACTTTTAGAGAGATAGACAGGATTCTTCCTGACTCTTTAGTTATTGATGATCCTCTAAACCCGTTCGATCACTATTCCCAAGCCGAGTCGTTTGGAAACTTTTTTTACGGTTTAAATCCTGTTATCATGACTGCACTAAAAGCAGACACTTCTAAAAAATACAGATTCCAGTACATCGCTCGGGTCGATCATGTTGATGCGAATGAATTCGTAATTCGAGATTTTTTAGTGGACAGCATTTGGCGGTATGAACCCGTCGATTTCAGTTCTGAAAATTCTTTTTGGGATAATTAGTTAAGCACTTTTAGAATCTAGCCCCCCATAATCTCCATGAAATTAAATCCGATTTTAAAACCGATATATTCGGTTTCAAATAAATCATCAATTCCATATTCAACAGCTAAGTTTATAGGATTAAAATAAACACCTGCAGTAATACCGTAGTTTAAACTTGTTTCTCCTTCAGATTCTTCAAAACCGCTGCCATTAAAATTAGTTCTTTCCAGAAAGTACATGCCTAAATGCGGGCCTACATAGAAAGCAGTGTTGAAATCGTTATACAAATAAAACATATACCCGGCACGCCCGCCAACTATAAAGTTAGAATCATCTCCCAGATCCGGATCTGTTAAAAACAAAGCCACATCAATATTGTTAAAAAGTCCGCCAACTGTTACGGAACTAAAAGCTTCACTTTCTTGATAACCAACATTTACGGCTATTTGAGCGTTGCTAAATGTTGATAAACCAAATGCTAGTAAACCAATAAATATTATTTTTTTCATATGTTTGATTTATTCTTCGTTATAATTTGCAGTTTCTACCATCCAGCCGTCGTTTCCATTTTTGTAAGCATATACACCATGTGGTATCCATGAGAATGAATTATGCAGCCCGAAATAAAACTTTTCATCAACAACCGAACTTCCACCATAGTAACTTGTACCAAAGTACATGGGGACATCTCCGATATAATTTCCACAATAAAGATATTCAGATGTTGCAATATTAATTTCTGCTTCTAGCTTTGGGTGTTTTGGCAGATACTGGCATCCGTATCCATACATTCTTTGGTTTTTTTGGTAACCGGTAAATTCGAACCCAAGCCAATCTCCATCATTGTAATTACTTAATATTGAGAATCCTGTTCTAAAGTCTTTACAATTTCCAAAAAGGCATTTTCTGTCTTTTTCAAAAGAAGACCCTGATTTTTCAGCATTACCAAAACTACCATTACCAAACTTAAACTGTAGAAAGTCTCTTTTCTCTTTATCAGATATATCTGCTGTATGGAAGCCTGTTTTTAATTTTCCGTCAAACAAACCTGCATAAAAGTTAGTGGTATTTTTGACGCCTTCAGAATTGGCTACAAAACCATCTTTATCCGTTCTATAATAATATTTTGTAAATTTTGATTTTCCATCAACATACATCCCGCAATCAACCCAATTTATGTTTTCTTTATTATCATCCAATATCTGATAACATCCCCAGCCATTCCACTTTCCATCAAAAAAGCCGCCTGAGTAAATATTACCATAACTATTTATAAAAACTCCGTTTCCGTTTTCACAATTGCCCGCCACACAACCTTCTCCATCTTTGGTAAGGCTGTATATGGGGTTTATTTTTACTTCTTCTCGTCTCATTGAAATTGCTCCGTTTTTTGAAGCACTTGCATCTATATAGAAACCTGTTCTAAGTTGTTTGTTTCTATCGTATAAACCCATAAAAAAATCATTATCACCATCATAAAAATAATAAGTGCCGAAAAGGTGCTTGTCTCCCTGACTATAGTTACCACAGTATATTTGTTTAGTATCTTGATAATCTTGACAACCCCAAAAATGCTTTTTCCCATTCAAGAAACTTCCATAATACATGTATAAACCAGAAGTTTTATAAATTCCATATCCATTCTCGCAATCTCCCTCAATACACCCTGTCTCTTGAGCCGAAACACTAGCTGATATTAAAATCCCAAAAACTATTCCTAAAAGTAGACGCATACTATGTTTTTTTATATTTATTATAGTATAAAGTTATCGAAAACTCCAATCACTACCTGTTTAGGTGGCTTTTTAATGGTTTATTTTGCATTTATTAAAGTATTAAATCTAAAAAGAAAATAAATCCGAGAAGAAGTTTAACCTCTGAGAAAGTCACTTTCATCAGCATAAAAAAAGTAATTATATTTAAAAGTATATTTTTAAAATCTACTATTATGTTCAAAAAAATAAACCTGATAGCCACGCTCCCAATCCTGTTAATCCTTCCTTTTTCTTTGCGGGCCCAAGATATAACCAAAGAAGAAATGAAACTATACTTCGAATCAGAAGCTATGTGTTATAATTATGACGTTAGGGATGTGCCTAAAATAGCCTCACTTGTATTGAAATCAGACTCTCTGGAACAGCTTTTACTAAATATTCAAGAACAGGCAAACATAACACCTGAGGATGAATTAGAGGAGCTTAGAACCGAGTATAACCGTACTCTTTCTAAGTATGAAGCAGAACAAGACAAACTTTTTTATGCGCATTTTGACCATTGTAAGAAACTATTAAATCAATCCGGTATAAACATAACTTGGGATCGTACTCTTAGCATTAGAGAAATGATAAATACGAACAATGAAGACCTAATAAAACTTCAGGATGAAATTTTACTCGAAGAGTTTAATTCAAGGCAAGATGCAACTGATAATATTATTAAGGGAATGGATAATGACACTTTCAAACATCACTTAAACTATTATGTGAAATATATTCGAAGACAGCAGGAGGTTCAAAAGTTATCGGAGGCTGCAAGTAGAGGGGAAGGTAGTGAAAGAGAGGCATTTAAGATGAGAACTCAATTGGCAGATCATTATCAATCACTATTCGATGAGGGAACCATCAATGAAGAACACTTTATGTTGCTAGACCAGAAAGTTAATAACGATTTTATGCTGAACAAGTTTGTAGAAAGTCTTGTTTCAGGCAGAATAGGATTTACAAAAGATTAAAAGCTGTCATGGATAATGCTCTTAGTTTTAAGCGACAATCAGCTTATCTTTGTGTATGAATTATCCTAAAAAGTGGACTGAATACGAACTCTTAGATCATGGAAATCAACGCAAACTCGAACGCTTTGGTGATTTCATAACCGACCGATCGGAACCGGCAGCTACATGGTCAAAATCATTGCCGGATTCAGAATGGCAAAGAGCGGATGCCATATTTTCTGAATCTAAAAACCAAAAAGGTTCCTGGAATAAGGAGCTTACTAATTGGAATGTTTCTTATCCCTTTGATGATTCTGAAATTAACTTCAATCTAAGTCAGGGTTCATTTAAACATCTCGGTTTATTTCCAGAGCAAGCTGACAACTGGGAATTTATTAGGGAAAAATGTTCGGAATTGATCGCAAAAGGAATCACTCCAAAGTTTCTGAATTTGTTTGCTTATACCGGTGGAGCAAGTTTAGCCGCTGATCTTGCCGGAGCACAAGTCACCCATATTGATTCGGTGAAAAGCGTAGTAAACTGGGCACGAGAAAATGCTGATTTAAATAATATAGATTCCATTCGCTGGATTGTTGAAGATGCGCCAACATTCGTAGAGAAAGAAATCCGCAGAGGAAATCAATACCACGGCATAATAATGGATCCGCCGATTTTTGGTCTTGGACCGAAAGGTGGACGATGGAAGCTAAATCGTGATCTTCCAAAACTGATAGAAAATGCGATGAAGTTGCTAGATTCAGATAACCGCTTTTTTATCTTGAACACCTATTCGCCACAACTTCCTCTTCGTGATTTGAATAAGATACTTTCAAATATTTCTGGGTTTCCAAGAGACTATGAAGCAACCGAGCTTGGGCTTAAAAGCAAAAATGGTAAAGAGCTACCTTTGGGTAACCTGATACGGTTTTAATACTTCTTATCCACTTGGGTTTAGAATTTTACCGATGAATAAAATGGCACCAGACTCTTTTTCCCTTAGTATCATTAAGTAGGATCGGTCAAATGAGATAACCGTGTTTTTTGGACCAACCGAAGTAATTCCAACTTCCACACTTGTTACACCAGCCGCTTCTGTCCCTTCTTCATCCAGTTTTAAATACGTTTTATGTTTTACAGATGTAATCTGCAATGGCAAATCTGGATTGATACCCGAAAAATCTGCACTTCTTGTAAAAGCTGTCGGCATTCCTAAATTCGCTAAAGCAGTATTCAAATTTTCATCGTATTCCAATTCTAGTTTAGGAAGAAAAACACCCACAGTATCTTTAGTAGAACTTTGATACCAAGTTTCCAAATTATCAAGGCTAAGATTGTTTTCAATAAAAGTATTGATAGAGATATTATTAGAAGGCTTAATTAAAGACATCGTGAAAAGTCCATCACCATAAGGCAAATCAATCATTTCAAAATTATCTGTTATATAGTAATCTGCATTAATTTCCTGATTCATCATTTCCGTTTCGATGGTTTCATCGCTTTCAAGACTGAAACTCATTTCTTTCGTTAATTCTTCGTCAAAAGCATAGACCCAATCGCCCTTAAAATAAACAGCATTAATTAAGTACATCATTGTACCTGGAGAAATGCCGTTAATTATTTCTTCAATTTTGCCATGTGTTTTTTCACTAACCCAACTGTTTATTACATCTTTAGACTCTGGATTATCAAAATCGAGCTCCGAAGTTTCTGCATCAAAATAATTAGTGAGATTATTAGAGAATTCATCTTCAATCGAAATTCCCTGCCGGCTCCAAACCGAGTTTGCTATTTCCATCTGTACTTTTGGGTCAACTGTTGTCAATAACTCGATTAGTGACCTGTATCCTTCATTAATCTCGGGTAACGACATTTCATTTAGTGACAATGTACTCTGTATTTCATCAAAGGTATTTCCATTTGCTCCATTTAACGTCATTCCCAAAGCCATTGAAATACTTAATGGAGAAATAAACACATTTTCGTTTTCAGTTTTTAAGGCAAGCTCTTTAAACATCTCGATGCTAAAAGTTCGGTCTGCTTCTACAATTTGTTTTTCAGCTTTTGAGAGTTCTTTTGGTAATTGAGGATCTTCGGAATCAGTAACCGATCCCGAACAGGCAATTAGTATTAGCGTGGTTAGTAAAAACAGCCTAGAAAATTTCATATCCTTGATTATTTATTTATGCTTAAACATAATGAAAATGGATAACTATTATTGCTAGGAATTCTTGATCTGTTATAAATTTGATTGCTTCTTAAAACCCTTTAGAATTAATTTCATGTTGACTACTTTATTCTAAAAGTTGAACACTATGACATGTAAAAATTGCGGGGAAAACTTTGGCGGAAATTTTTGCTCAAAATGTGGACAAAAAGCTAAGGTAGATAGAATAAATGCAAAATATGTTCTTGCTGAAATACCGGAAACTTTTTTTCAAATAAATCATGGACTATTATTTAGTATTAAAGAGCTTTTTTTAAGACCGGGAAAAACAATTCGCGAGTATTTAGAGGGAAAAAGAAAAAATTACATAAAGCCCATTGCTTATGTATTACTGCTCTCAACTTTATATGCATTATTAGCTAAGCTCATTACAGGGTCAACTTTTTTAGGAGAAATTGCACTTGGAATGGCAGAAGGTGGTACAAGTTCAGAATCAGATCCAGTTTTATCATCTACATTAAATTGGGTAGCTAATAATCACGCATATTCAATGGTGCTATTCTTGCCATTCTTTTCATTCGCTTCCTTTTTAGCATTCAAAAAGTATAATTTTAATTTCTTTGAACACTTTGTGTTAAATGCTTATTTATGTGGGCAACAGGCAATTATTTTCTCTTTCTTTTTAATTGTTCAACATACAGGAAATATTGAGTTTTACTATTTCCCAACAATTCCACTTTGTATTTCAATTGGGTACGCTTTTTGGACTTTTATTCAATTTTTTAATTCCACAAGTAAAATCAGTTCTTTCGGAAGGTCACTGATAACCTATTTTATTTATTTTATCATAATTGTAGTTTCCTTTGTAATAGTTTTCATAATTAATATTGTTTGAGAATTATTTAAAATCTTAAATATCAAAATCATCTCTAATTTTTTGCATCTTTCTTTAGATGTTACGTCTTAGTTTGGTATTAAACCAAGAGTCTAATTTAACTATGCTCAAAAAAAACTTTCTGTTAGTCCTCTTTCTATTTTCAATAAGCACTTTATACGCACAAAATACTTTCACTGCAACAGTCATTGATCACGAAACAAGTGAGTCACTAATCGGTGTGACGGTTGTTTTTCCGGATTTGAATATTGGAAATACCACCAATGCGAACGGAAGCGTAACTGTAAATAATATTCCTGATGGTTTACACTTAATTAACATCCGTTCTATCGGTTACGAAACATTGTCTTTTAGCAGAACTTTCCCTTTAGCTGAGTCTGAGCAGAATCAAACTTTTGAGCTTCATCACGATCATGAAGAAATGGATGAGATTGTTGTGAGTTCAACAAGAAGTAGCCGAACTATTGAAGATGTTCCAACGCGTGTAGAGTTTATAGCTGGAGAAGAACTCGCCGAAAAAGGAAATATGAAACCGGGCGATATTCGGATGCTGCTGAACGAAAGTACGGGGATTCAAACTCAGCAAACTTCCGCAACCAGTTACAATTCCAGCATCAGAATACAGGGTCTGGATGGGAAATATACGCAGTTACTGAGAGACGGACTTCCTCTGTATTCCGGCTTTTCCGGTGGACTGAGCCTGATGCAAATCGCACCTTTGGATCTTAAACAAGTTGAAGTGATTAAAGGAGCTTCATCAACATTATATGGTGGCGGAGCTATTTCGGGGTTAGTAAATCTAATTACTAAAACTCCGGGAGAAGAGCCCGAACTGAGTTTTATGTTGAATGGAACTTCAGCTCTTGGTTTCGATGCCAGTGGATTTTACTCGAAAAGAAATGAAAAAATCGGTACTACTATTTTCACTTCTTACAACAAAGGAACAGCTTACGATCCTGCCGATATTGGACTAACTGCGATTCCCGAATTTGAGCGTTTTACCCTGAATCCTAAACTATTTCTCTATCCAACCAATCAAACCTCAATTATTGCAGGATTGAATTTAGTTACGGAAGATCGTTTGGGTGGAAATATAGAGTTTGTTGAAGGCGAGAATGTAAACGACCCATACTTTGAAAGAAACGAAACAGAACGAATTTCAAGTCAGTTTCAACTCACTCATCAGTTGAGCAATTTAGCTTTAGTAGCTGTAAAAAACAGTCTTAACTTCTACGATCGTACGGTAGAAATTCCGGATTTCACTTTTTCTGGTCAACAAACTTCTTCTTTTAGCGAAGCCAACCTAAGTCTTATAAACGATGAGACCGAATGGATTTTCGGGCTTAATTTATGGACGGATAAGTTTGATCAATCCAAAGGAACTGCCGGACAAGATCTCAGTTTTGACGACGCAATAGTCGGAGCGTTTGTTCAGAATATCTGGAATGTGCAACCAAAATGGACTTTGGAAACGGGTTTCAGATTAGATAATCACAGCGAATACGGAATGTTTGCTCTCCCAAGGTTATCCGTTATGTTTGAACCCTCGCAACAACTTACTTTTCGTTTAGGCGGTGGCTTAGGCTACAAATCACCGACTGTTTTTTCTGAAGATGCAGAATCGAAACAATTTCAGAACATCCGCCCTATTAATTCCGATTTATTGAACGCTGAGAAATCTATCGGTGGTAATTTTGATACCAATTTTCAGTTAGCTGTTACGGATGAAGTTTCTTTATCGACTAATTTGCTTCTTTTTTACACGCAGATTCAAGATCCGCTGGTGCTTACACCGGTTGGAGGAAATAGCTTTGAGTTTCAACAACCCGACGGCTTCGTAGATACCAAAGGCGTGGAAGTAAATATGAAATGGAGCTACCAAGATCTAAAATTGTTTATTGGGTACACGCACGCAAATGTTGAAGAACATTACAACGGCAATGTAACAGAATTTCCGCTAGTGGCTGAGCATCGGCTAAATAATGTATTGATGTACGAAAAGCATGGAAATTTCTGGATTGGATTAGAAGCTTATTACTTCAGTCCACAAAAGCTAAATGATGGAAGTGAGGGAAAGTCATATTGGATAACCGGCTTAATGACAGAAAAAGTTTTAAATGAGACCTTTTCTATATTCTTGAATTTCGAAAACTTTCTGGATACCCGTCAATCCAAATTTGATGAAATTTTTACCGGAAGCGTGAACAACCCTAACTTCAAGGATATCTACGCGCCGGTTGATGGCTTTGTTATAAATGGTGGGTTTAAGTTGGTTTTTTAAGATTGAGTTTTTTTTCTATTTCCAAAATCAGCTACCAACAACCAACATCTTCATGTAAGCACTTTCATAAGATTCTCTCTTTCAGGTTCATTATTATCTTATTGATCATGAATGATATCCAACTATGAAAAAATTATCTGCTTTATTTCTAATTCTCCTATTCCTAATTCCTAATTCTTCAGCTCAAGAAGTAAAAGTTATAGATCCGCCGTTTTGGTGGGCAAACATGCCGGTTACAGAGCTTCAGATTCAATTATATGGAGACAATCTTGGTGATTACAGAGCTTCAGTAAATTATGATGGAGTGGAAATAAGAAGACAAATTGCAGTCGATTCTCCCAATTATTTATTTCTATATCTGGATATTTCTGATAAAGCTAAAGCGGGCGAAATGGAAATTATTTTAAGAAGAGAAAAAAAAACCATCACCGTTCCTTATAAAATTTTGGAAAGGGAATCTATTGAAGGTAGAAATTTAGGATTTGATGCCAGCGATGTGATTTATTTAATGATGCCGGACCGTTTCGCTAATGGAAATCCGGATAATGACTCAATTGAAGGAATGCTTGAGAGGGCCAATCGAGAAGATCCTACAAAACGTCAAGGTGGAGATATTCAAGGAGTGCGAGATCATCTCGATTACATTCAGGAAATAGGCATGACAGCCATTTGGTTTACACCCATCATCGAAAATGATATGAAGCCTGAATACGGCGCTTATCACGGATATGCAGCCACAGATTTATACAAGGTTGATCGCAGATACGGGAGCAACAAAGAGTATAAAGCCTTGATCGATGAAGTACACAGTCGAGGTATGAAAGTAATTATGGACATGATTAACAATCACATTGGTGACCAGCATTGGTGGATGAAAGATTTACCAACGAAAGATTGGGTTCATGACATCAGCAAATATGGAACTACAAGCTTTCGAGGCTCAGTAGCTTCTGATCCTTACGCATCAAAATATGACTACGAAAAATTGACAAATGGATGGTTTGTTCCCCAAATGCCGGATCTCAATCAAAAAAACGAACTTTTGGCTGATTATCTGATTCAAAATACTTTATGGTGGATCGAGTACTCTGGAATTGATGGAATCAGAATGGATACATATGTTTATCCGGATAAAGACTTTATGGCGAAATGGGCGAAAGAAGTACTGGAAGCTTATCCAAACCTGAATATTGTTGGGGAAGCTTGGGTAAATACCATTCAAATGTCTGCTTTTTGGCAATACGACGGAGATGGAAAATCGGATGGATATCAATCAAACCTTCCAAGTGTTACCGATTTCCCATTTGCGAACACTGTGAGAAGTGCTTTTAATGAAGATTTTGGCTGGACCCAAGGCTTGCGAAGCTTGTACTATCTGTTTGCCCAAGATGCCGTTTATGAAGATCCGATGTTGAATGTGATTTTTCTCGATAATCACGATATGGGGCGGATTTTTGAGACCGTTGGCAAAAACGAGCAGCATTTTAAAATGGCATATGCTTTTCTGATGACCGCCCGAGGAATTCCACAGGTTTATTATGGAACTGAATTAATGCTGGCGCATGAAAGTCGTGGCGGCGATGACGAAGGCTGGCGACAAACGCTACCCGGAACTTGGCCGGATGATGAACGTAGTATTTTTACTAAAAAAGGTAGAACAGAAACAGAAAACAGAATATTTGAATATATAAAGGGCATTACACAATGGAGAAAAAATTCTGTTGCAATTCACGAGGGAAAATTTCTTCACTTTGTTCCTGAAAACAACGTGTACGTATATTTCAGAATTCATGAAAACGAAACCGTAATGGTAGTTATGAATATGAATCAGGAAGATGTAGTGTTGGAAAGATATCGTTTTGCCGAAATATTAGATCAGTTTTCAACCGGAAAAAATATTCTGAATTCTAAAACTATAAATCTTAATCAGGATTTTGCAGTCGGAGCTAAGCAGGCTACAATCTGGGAACTGAAAAAGTAACTTAAAGCCTTTATCGGAACTTTAAAGCCATTTTCTATTACAAAAGAGAAAAACTAAACTATGGCTCAAGAAAATTATACATGTCCGGGATGCGGTAAATTACGCAAAGCTCCCCTAGGACAGGATATAGCGCGTTGTAGAATCTGCGGAACAACGGTTGAAAAAATTGAAGGAATTTGGCTTGAAACCGAAGATAAAGTTCCGAAAAAAAGCTTTAATCTGATCGGTTTCTTAGTCGGTATCATCTGTATTTTACTAGGATTTTTTCTGAGTAAACCTATTGTTTCAACTGATTGGGGGAAAGCCATTCTCGATCAATCTCTACTATTTTGGGGCATTGTTTCAGTACTTATAACAAGTACAGCTACATTAATTCTTGGTTTCTTTATAGAACGTAAACATGCCAATCGGATTTTACGATATTCCCTTCTTTTTATATTTGCCGCATTGATGAGATTAAGTTTTGTTGAAAGTTCACTTCCTTTGTCGCAATCCGAAATCTATAATTCGAGTTCACAAAAAGTAGAAATTTCTCCTGACTCCTTGAAAGCAGAAGCTTTATATACTTATGAACAGCGTGAAGATCTTACCATGTTATTTTTTGAGCTAATGACGGATAAGTATCTGGTTGATGATATCGATAACAGCTCAAACTTAAATGTTAAAAAAACGCTCGATACATCAGAAAATAACTACGAATATGAAATTACTCCATCAAAAATGAATGAGCGATTTCCCGACGGTTTCAGGATTTCAATCAGAGATATAGTAGAAACTGACCTTCAAGATCAATACTACGAAGAAAGAGCAGGTGGCTTAGGGCTTAAAATCTCAGAGAAAGCGAACGCCATTCTTATAAAGAACGAAATTGTTAAACAATTCGAAGAGAATTATGAGCTTTTTGAGTCAATTTCTCAATCTGATGAAAATCATTGGATTTCAATAAAGGGTGAAAATTATTATTGGATTAGGTTTTTAACTTTGGAAGAAGATTTTATGATCTTAGAGATCATACGTTATATGAATGATGCGGATGCTCGTCAACATAAAAAAGTAATGGAGCAAGTAAGAAGTACGGCAATAGCATCAGTAACTCCTAAACCACTTTCTCCCCAAGAAGCACTTGCTTGTAAAAGTAGTGCTAGTAAGCTTGATATTAAGAAGAGTCAGCTTAACGAACTTGAAATTAGACTTACCTATCTTGATTTTGGAGACCCGAAATCAGATGAGCATATTGAGAAAGAGCAACTATATGGTAAGCAATCAAAGGATTACAAATTGGATTTAAAGCTTTATGAATCTGGTTGCGAAAGTAATGTTTCACTAGATTTTCCAACCTATAAACAAGTGTGCACTCCTGATGATCTGAAAAGTAATTCCGGTTCAGAGCCATTTGAAAGTACAGGAAACAGGTTTTGTATAAGATTTCCTGACTATGCCGAAAAAATTAAATAATTAGAGGTATTTTTAGGCCGATTAGCATACATGAACATAATCATACAGTATGGTTAAACTAAAAACAGCCGGCCCCGTTTTAGCATCTTTGAATATTCTTGAATCAGTGCACTTCTATGAGGATAAGCTAGGTTTCAGCCGAACCTTTTGCGACGAAGGGTATGGAATTGTGGTTCGGGATAACATTCCAATACATTTTTGGCTTTGTGATGATAAGATCTTTCCGAAAAATACCAGTTGTTATATTTATGTGGAATCCGGTGTGGATGAGTTGTTCGCAGAATATGAACCACGTGGGGTAATTCATCCAAATTCAAAACTTGAAGATCATCAATGGGGATCGCGAGAGTTTGCAATTTTAGATAATTTTGGAAATCTAATTCGTTTTGGACAGAACATAAATCAATGAGAAAAACAGAGCTTGTAATTTTTGATATGGATGGAGTTCTGCTAGATTCAGAATCGTTATACTGGAAAGTAAATTTTAAATTTTTTGATGATTTAGGGGTGGATATCACCCATGACGAATACAACTCTTTTATCGGAATTTCCGGGAGGAAGATGTGGAGCTATATCAAAGAAAAGGGCAACCTTCCTCAATCAATTTCTTCATTAATTATAGAAGAAAAACAAAGAAAATACGATGCATTGGCAAGAGAAGATCTTATGCCAAATAATGGGTTATATAAACTTTTGGAATACCTGAAAGCAGAAGAAATAGATTGTTGTATTGCTTCATCGGGGTTAATGAAAAATATACAGTTGATCCTAAACAAATTAAAAGTGGCGGAGCATTTCAGTCATATTGTAAGCGGTGAAATGGTAACAAATGGAAAACCTTCCCCGGATATTTTTCTTCAAGCAGCAAAACATTTCAGTAAAAATGCTTCAGATTGTGTGGTTATAGAGGATTCCAGAAATGGTGTAGAAGCAGCAAAATCAGCACGGATGAGTTGTGTTGGGTATATTAATCAAGGATCAGGGAATCAAGATCTCTCAAAAGCAGATCTGATTATAGATTCATTAATAGATCAACGGCTATTTGAGTTTATCAAAACTTGAAGATCATCCAGTTGTTCCTGAAGTATTAGATCAGATTCTAGTTCGAGCTCTTTTTTCATTTGCCGATTTCGTTCCGGCCCCATAGCATAAAAAATGTTGAGCTGTTCAAGCTCATTCAGAAAATACTTCAAAGTAAATTTGTCTCTGAATGTTTTTTTAGAAATGAATTCTTCAAACATTGTTGAAAGTGATGTCGAATCTCCCATCAAAAAGCTATGAACATCAGCCCTGGTTTTGCTGTTAATTTCGGTTGCAAATTGCATAGGCGCTAACCTTCCTAATAATTGAGAAGGCAAGTAATGTGCACTGTCGATATCATATTCTGTCAAATAAAGAAGTTTTAATAGTGCACCCAAACCTTTTCTAACTCTTCTATGGCCTTTAAAGCATCCATATGTTTTTGAGTAGTTATTCAGCACTCGCATTGAAAGTCTGAATTCGCGTCTGTTTCCACGTCGTTTTGTGGAAATGAAGTAGTAGGTTTCCGGTTTTTTATTGGCTTGATTAAAGGGTGGTCGCAATGAGCGAATCAGTAAGTTTTCAAGGAGTATGGCATCCATTTCTGTCTTACAGATTTCAATTCCGATACGTTCAACCTGAGCGATCATACTTTGAACTTTCTTCGACTTTGAGTAACGATATGAAGTTACTCTTTTAAAAAGATCTTTTGCTTTTCCTACATAAAGCACATCATCTTTTTTGCCATACATAGTGTATACACCCGGCTTATGAGGAGGGAGTTCTCCCATCGCAGAATTAACCCGTTGTTTCTGGGTTTTAGAAATCGGTTCGAATAGATCTAAGTTCACTGTGTTTTATTTTGCTAACAATTTTTACTAAAATAAGAGATGAGTTAATCATTCCTAAATAGAAGAAGACAAAAATAATACTTTTTAATTTTAGCTTTTAATCACTCTTATTATGGATAAAGAAGCAATCAAAGAATTTATTCTTAAGAACTCTTCCGATTCAAAATTTTACGGGCTGTTTTATAAAGAAAAACAATTGCTAAAACAGAATGATTTAATGGGATTTGCGCAATATCAGTTAAAGAAGAATAAAAATATGTTTATCGGATCGTTTTCAATTGTACCGCTGGTCTTATCACAGTTACTAATACAGTTTCCTGAGTATCTAGAAACAGGCCATTTATTTCCGCTCATATATTGTATTGCAATGTTGCTAATTTCTTATGGAGTAATCTTTAGAACAACCAAAGAATATTATTCTATAAAAAGCTCTATGACGTTGCTAATTGCTATTCTTGAAGAAGAACAGAAAACTCAAGAAGGTGCCTCTAATTCCTCCTCAATTTTATCGAACGCTTGAACAAAAGCTTCAACAGGCTGTGCTCCCGAAAGAGCATATTTGTTATTCAGAATAAAAAAAGGAACACCTTGAATACCATATCTTTGGGCAAGACTAATATCATTTCTGACTTCATCTTTATACTTCTTTTCATCAAGTATTGATTTAGCTTCTTCAACACTCAATCCTACTTCTTTAACTATTTTCAGCAGTGTTTCTGTATCACTGATATTTTTTCCTTCTACAAAATAAGCTTCAAATAATGTCTTTTTCAGCTCAGTCTGTAGTCCTTTTTCTTTAGCTTGATGTAATAATAAATGGGCTTTAAGAGTATTTGTTGGTTTTTGTATATCAACATTAAAAGTTAACCCGGCCTTTGCTCCCATTTCAATCATGTTAGCATTCATCTGCTTAGCCCAAGCAACATCTTTGCCATACTTATTTGCCAGAATTTCATAAATGGATTTATCTGTTTTTTCAGGTGCACTCGGATCTAGCTGGAAACTCATCCACTCGATTTCAAGCGGAGTGTCAGTTTGTTCTGCAGCTAGTTCTAAATGCTTCTTACCGATATAGCAAAATGGACATGCAATATCTGACCAAATCTGTACTTTCATAGAATAAATTTAATTTATTTCAAAAGGAACAGAATAAACGGTGTTTCCCCAAATCAACTTCAGTATGCCACTTCCTTCATTTTCGGCAACTTCAATAGTAAACCCTTCGGTGTTTTCTTCTTTCTGAGAAACAGTCATTTTAACTCTTCCTAAATCTCTGGCTTCATCATAGGTTCTACCGTTCTGTCCTGTTTGTTTATTGATGATAAGTGTGCCGCCATCTTTTTCAGGAATGGTAAATAGAGTGTATTCGCCGGCAGGCATTTCGACGTCACTGAAAACAAGGTCTGAAGATGTTTTAAAATGAGTAGCTCGGTTTGCTCCTGTTCTCCATCTTTCGCCAAAAGGAACGATGCCTCCAAAGAGATCTCTGCCTCTTCTTTGTGGTGAACCATAAGAAACATTAAAGACGGTATTGCCAATTGCAAACTCTTCTTCAATAGCTCCGGAAAGCGAACCGAAAGGATTTCCATTTTTATCTGATTTTGCAAACCTTTCAGCTACTTTATCTATATCTAAATCCGTGACTCGTTTAACCAATAATTTTCTAGTGGTTTGAGAGGCATCTAATGCTAGAATATTACCTTTATCATCAACTCGTGATCCCATAACTCCGCGAGAAGGGTGGCGGATGGTCATTGAATCAGAATCTATCTTTGCAACTACAAAAGTTGATGCCCTGCTTCCCGAAATCAATTTTTGATCGATGCTATCTGCGTCCATTTGCATAGCGTTATTAAATGCAATCTCAAATGGCCAATGAACCATGTCAATAAATGGAAGAACTCCGGTGTCATATTTTGATTTTAAAACTCGAGTTGAGCCGTCGTTTGTTCTTATCGATACAATTAAGCTGTCACCGGATTTTTGGTAAGATCTTGTAATCTGACCTTCAGAATCGAATCCTTTTTCAAGCTCATGAGAAGTAAATACTAACTCCTCAATACCTCCATCTTCAGCTGTAGTTAATGTATAAGATGTTAGGCTGGTTCGTGGACTTCGAAGTACTACCTTGGCGTTAATACCGGTTTCTGATTTTTCAAATTGTTCCACTGCAAGTGTGTCGTTTCCCAGAAGGGTTACATAGCCTGCATTTTGGTTTGAGTTAATTGAGGAATTACATCCCCAAAAAGCAATAGAGATAATTGAGCTCAAAAATACAATTGATGTTTTCACGGTTTCCTTATTTTAATGTAAAATTAAACATTTGAATGAAATAATAAAGCTCGAAAATATGCGTAAACTATGAAAGAAGTTTCTTTAATGCGTTTGCATGTACAGGTTTACGAATGAAATCAGAAACTTTTTCATCCCATTCTACTTTATATAATTCTTGTTTATTCGGGTCTATTCTGGAACTGATTACAAAGATCTGAATTTTTTTGTTTATATCTGATTTGATGCTTTCAAATTCATTTAAAAATTCCCAGCCGTTCATCTCCGGCATATCAATATCCAATAAAATAAGATCTGGTAATTCGTTACCTGAAGAAACCATTTCACGAATTCCTTTCAAAGCCTTTTTCCCGTTCTCAAAAGAGATTACATCATTTTCGGGTAAGTAACTTTTAATCATTTTCTTTACCCCGAACGTGTAGACTTTGTCATCATCTATAATACACACACTCTTTATTTTACTCATGTCAATCTTATTTTAAATGTTGTACCCTTTCCGGGTTCGCTGTCAACGTTTATTGAACCACCTAGTGATTCAATCTGATTTTTTGTTATAAACAAGCCTATCCCTTTAGAATTCTCGTTTCCATGAAACGTATTGTACATTCCGAATAGCTTGTCCCCGTGTTTTTCCATGTCAATTCCCAATCCATTATCGGCTACTTCCAGATAAGCACTTCCATTTTTTTTATACAAATCTATTTTAACCTTCGGCTTTCTATCAGGATTTCGATACTTAATTGCGTTTGAAACAAGGTTTAAGATAATACTTTCCATATAAGCTGGATTGTATTCGATAGTTAAACTTTGATCAATATTTTCTTCAAATCGTATGTTATTGGATAAAATTTCTGAAACCAAAATTTCTTTAACTTTGGCAATCGTTTCGGCTGGTTTTAGCTTTTTTAGATCGGTTTCAGTTTTATATTGCTGATCAATAATTTCGTTTAGATCTTCTATTGAAACATTCAGTCGTTCGGAAGCAGTTTTTAAATAACTCATTAACTCTTCTTTTTCCTCTTCCGATTCCTCCATATCAAAAAGAGAAAGCAACATGGAAATATTGCCGGCATGATTTCTCAAATTATGAGAAACTATATGAGCAAAATTCATAAGCCTTTTATTTTGCTCGCCTACAATATCAAGTGTTTCATTTAGCTGCATTTCTTTTTGCTTTCTCTTAGAGACATCAGTAACAACCGCTAATACCGCAGGTTCGTTAGAGCCTTCTTGTTGAAATGGAACCTTGATCGTTTGATGAAAAACTTCATTACCTGACGCGTCTTTAGATTTAATCTCTGGTACAAATAAGGGCTCACCTGTTTTTGCAACCTTAATATCGGCTTCATTATACTGCTTTGCAGTTGATTCCGGAACACCAAGATCTGTATCTTTTTTGCCGATTATTTCATTTTCAGCCAGCCCAAAAAATTCTCTACAGGCTCTGTTTGCCATTAGATACTTTCCATCAAGATCTTTAACAAATATCAAATTTGGAACGGTATCTAGCACGGCTTCAAATTGCTTGCGTAATTGGCTGTTAAGCTCAGAAATGTTTTTCTCTCTGGTTATATCCGATAAATATCCGGAAGAAAGAACCGAGCCATCGGATTGTATTTCTGGCTTTGCTCTTCCTCTAACCCATCTCAATCCTTTTTGGGGAAGTATAATTCTATACTCGCAATTCCATACTTGTTGTGTTTTTACTGACCAAGTAATAGATTTTAGTACTCTTGAAAAATCTTCTCTATGTACAAGCTTTAGAAGGGGAGTCATACTGTTTTTCAGATCGTCAGGTTCTAATTCCAGCACATCTCTAATGCCTTCACTAACAAAAGGGAATGTTACATTATCTTTAGAGTCTACACGGTGTAAATACAAAAATCCCGGAGCTTGTTCAGACAGTTTTGAAAATAAAGAGTCGCGTACTTTTAACTTCTCTTCTATTACTTTTTGTTCTGTGATGTCAGTTATATATCCATATCCGGTAATACTTCCATCTGCTTGAGCATCAAGGCTGGCATTGCCTCTTATCCATCGTATCCCTTTTTCAGGAAGTCTAACTCTGTATTCGCATTCCCAGAAATCCAATGATTCTACTGCTTTTTTAAGTGAGGATATGAAGAAGTCTCGATCTTCAGGATGAATCCTGTCTCTTATCGCAGTAGTATCTTCTTTTACATCATCAGGATCTAATTCATACACTTTTTTGATTCCATTACTGGCAAATGGAAAGCAGGATCTTCCTCCTTTTTTAAACTCATATTCGTAGAAAAAGCCGGGTATATGTTCAGAAAGTCGTTGAAGCATTTCATCTCTTTCTTTTAGCTTCTGCTTTGCAATTTGCTCTTCTGTAATATCTCTTGTTATGCCATAGGTGCCAATTAAAACTCCGTTTCCATCATATAAAGGCATCTTACTGGTAGAAGCCCACCGTACTTTTTTAGGATTGTCAGAAAAAATTTCTTTCTCAGTTTGATTAAAAATGGATTTTCTGGTCTGTATAATTTTCTGTTCATCATCATACGCCTTTTGGGCATGTTCGTCATCAAAAAAATCAAAATCTGTTTTTCCAATTATTTCAGAGGCGTCTTCCAGGTCAAATTTGTCGGCACAAGCTTTATTAATTTTAATGAATCTGCTTTCAAGATCTTTGAAATAGATGCTTTCACGAATATTATCCATTAACCGGGTAAAAAATAAAGCTTCTTCACTTAATGAGAGCGTAAAGTCATCTGGCGAAGAACCAAGCTCTGCAAAACCTGCCATTACACTTATCTCTTGGTCAGCATTACGTTCGATTGCTTCCCCAATCCATTCTATAAAATATTCGACACCATTTAATGTGTGTTGTGTTACTCTATAAAATGGAATGTCTTCGCTAATTTCAGCACTACAAAAAGTATCAAGAATTTCAGTTTTAAAATTATCCGGAATATGTTTCGCATTCTCGCCAAAAAGTTTTAGAAAAGTCAAACCTAAGCTGAGCTCTTTGGCATCAACCTTCCAAACCCAACTAGATTTAGGAATCTCTTTTCTATGAGTAGCGATCAAGGACATTTATTGTTATTTCACTTCCTCCAACATTTTAAGTCTTGTTGCTTCAAATTCGTCGCCTTGTTTCCAGAACTGCAGTTTGTCATCATTCAAAGCCTTAAATCCAACCTCAAAGAATAAACGGCTATCTTTTACAGCTCCGCTAATATCCCAGTATTCATTAATCTCATCATTTACGGAGTGGTAATTTGCAGCTGAAACACTGTCCACAACTTCTGCAAATCCATCGGGTTTATTTACAAACTCATTGCCGGGGTTTGGGAAAATTGCAGGGATTCCAACTTTAGCCATGTTGAAATGATCAGATCTGTAAAAAATACCCTGTTCAGGATTGGCATCAGGTTTTACGGTTCTCCCTTGAGTATTCGCAATTTCTACCACTTTGTCTGCCAGTGTATTTCTGCCGTACCCAACAATTACCAGATCCGTAGTCTCCCCATATACATTCATTCCGTCTAAATTGATATTTCCGGTTACTTTTCCCGGATGAACTGTTGGGTTTTGAGCCCAATATTGCGACCCTAACAAGCCAACTTCTTCCGCACCAACTACAACTGCAAGGACGCTTCTTTTTAGTTCTGACTGGATAGATTTATACGCTTTCATTGATTCCAGAACAGCACTTACTCCCGCTGCGTTATCTTCCGCACCATTGTTTATCTCGTCGCCATCAATAGGGTTTGTAATCCCCAAATGGTCATAATGCGCAGTCAGAACGAGGTATTCATCTTTCAGCTCAGGATCATTTCCTTCTATCTTTGCAAGTACATTTCTGGAATTAATGTCTCTGTATTCAGCATCGATACTTACTGAAAGAGCTGTATTCTTTAAAGGAATAGGTTTAAAATCTGGAGAGTCGGCAGCTTCTAGCATTTCATCAATGTCTAAGCCTGCTTGATTAAATAAAGTTTTACCTGCTTCATAGGTAATCCAGCCATTCATTTCAGTATTTCCTTTGTCCGCATCGTCCTCACTTTTAACATAAAAACGCTCTCTACTCCATCCATTAGAAACTACGCTCCATCCATAACCTGCAGTTGGTGTTGTGTGTATTATAATAGCGCCTAGAGCACCCATTTCTTCTGCTTTTTCAAATTTGTAAGTATAACGACCATAATACAATCTGGTTTTTCCGCCGAACAAATTTTCATCATATTCCGGATCATTATTCTTGATTACGATGATTTTTCCTTTAACATCCACGCCTTTGAAATCATCCCAATTTTCTTCAGGAGCTTGAATTCCGTAACCTACATAAACTAACTCTGCTTTATTGAGTTCTACACTTTCGCTCTGATTGGCCGGCCACGCTACAAAATCATCAAAATACTTGAAAGTGTTAATGGTGCTGTTTCTTAATGGACGCCTTATGTTCATCGAGTGGTTTTTTGTTTTTTGTCCCAACAATGGAAACGGCTGAACATAGCTTCCATCTTCCACTCCGGATGTAGCTCCCATTTCTTTAAACTGTTTTACTAAATAATTAACGGTTTTTTCCTCGCCTGCCGTACCGGTACTTCTTCCAAGAAATTCATCCGATGATAATGTCTCAATATGTTCCATTAAACCATCTTTAGTTATAGATTTAGCCGCTTTTTCCACCTTTTGAGTGGTACATGAAACCCCGAGTACAGATAGTAAAATTAACGTGAAAAGCTTTTTCATTCTTGAAGATCGTTGGTTATTCTTTATTTGTATGAATTATAATCACTTTTCGACACTTTTTTGAATTTGATTAGATACTTTAAAGTCTATTTTCATAAATAATTTTAATTCATGACCTCATTTAAAGATAAAACGGTTTTAATTACGGGTGCAGCTAATGGAATTGGGCTCATTATGGGCAAAATGGCCTTGAAAAAAGGAGCTGCTCATCTTGTAATGTGGGACATAAATGAAGAAAACCTTTCTAGTACGGCTGACGAGCTTTCATCCAAAGGGTATTCCGTTTCAACATATCTGGTTGATATAAGAAGTAAGGCTGCTGTTGCTGAAAAAGCAGTTGAAGTTTTAAAAAATGTCGGCAGTGTGGATATTCTGATCAATAATGCTGGTATTGTTGTTGGAAGGTCTTTTGTTGAGCATAGCTACGATGACATAGAAAATACGATAGCTGTTAATTCTTTAGGGATGATGTATGTGACAAAAGCTTTTTTACCCTCGATGATTGAGCAAAAGTTTGGACGAATTGTAAATATTGCTTCGGCAGCAGGTTTATCGCCAAACCCCGGGATGACAGTATATGCCGGTAGTAAATGGGCGGCTGTAGGTTGGTCTGACTCCCTAAGAATTGAACTGGAACAAAATCACGAAAACTTAAGAGTGTTAACGGTGATGCCAAGTTATATAAATACCGGAATGTTTGATGGAGTAAAGGCTCCCCTTTTAATTCCTTTTTTGGATGCAGAAAAAATATCCGCAAAAATTCTACACTCGGTAGAAAAAGATAAATTCTATTTAAGAGAACCTTTTATTATTAAATTCAGCCCTTTAATTAGGGGAATTTTACCTGCTCGGATTTATGACTTTGTTGCCGGTAAAATCTTAAAAGTATATAGCTCAATGAATACATTTACAGGTAGAAAAGGAGACGTAAAATGAAAGATCTTCAACTATATCTGGATAAACAGAAGCAATTTTTCCAAACCGGAAAAACCAAGAAGATTGCATTCAGAGTTGAGCAACTTAAAAAACTAAAACAGATTTTAGTTGACAACGAGCAGTTACTAATTGATGAAGTCCACAAAGATTTTCAGAAATCAGCTTTTGAAACGTATGTAACCGAAATTGGTTTGGTAATTGCAGATATCAACTTTGCACTGAAAAATATTGAATCATGGACCAAGCAACGTTCAGTTTCAACACCATTGGTAAATTTCCCTTCCAAGAATTTTATTATTACCGAACCGTACGGGAGTGTCTTGATTATTTCCCCGTGGAATTATCCCATATTGCTTGCACTTCAGCCTTTGGTGGGGGCAATAGCTGCCGGAAATACCGCCATCCTGAAGCCATCGGAGTTAACTCCCAATACATCCTCTATTCTTGAAACTCTTATTTCAAAAAACTTTGATTCGGAATTTCTGAAAGTAATTCTGGGAGGTGTTGAGGAATCATCCGCGCTAGTGAAGATGGATTTTGATTATATCTTTTTTACCGGGAGCACAAAAGTCGGTAAAATCATCATGAAAGCAGCCGCAGAAAAATTAACGCCACTAACTTTAGAGCTTGGTGGTAAAAGTCCTTGTATAGTAGATAAAACAGCTAATTTAGAAGTTTCTGCAAAACGAATTGCCTGGGGTAAGTTTGTAAACGCCGGGCAAACTTGTGTAGCACCCGACTATTTGCTAGTTGATAAATCTATAAAGACAAAATTTCTTGATTACTTAAAGGATGCTATCAATCAGTTATATGGTGATGATCCCATGCAGAGTCCGGATTATCCAAGAATTATAAGCGATTCGCATTTTGACAGATTAGCGAAATTATTGAGCGATGGCGAAACAGTTAGTGGTGGAGAGACTGATAAAGACTCCCGATATATCGCCCCAACGGTTTTGAATGGTATTTCATTAGAAGATTCTATTATGGAGGATGAAATTTTTGGTCCGATTCTTCCCGTGTTGGAATACGAAGATGTTGACGAATGTATCCAAATCATTAACGCAAGACCAAGACCACTCGCTTTGTATGTATTTACATCCGATCAAAACTTAGAAAATAAGATAATGAACTCAGTTTCATTTGGTGGTGGTGCGGTGAATGACACCATTGCTCAACTTGGAAATCATCATCTAAGTTTTGGAGGAGTTGGAGCTAGCGGATTCGGCTCCTATCATGGTAAAGCAAGTTTCGATTGTTTCTCGCACAAGAAAAGTGTGATGAAAAAACCATTCTGGCCAGATGTTCCAATTCGTTATGCGCCTTATAGCGAGACGAAACTTGGCTTGGTAAAAAAAGTGATTAAGTGAAATAATTTGATTTAGAATTGGCGTGCAACTCTCACTATTGTTGTTTTGACCTCTTCTGTCTCCTCCTTCAAAAAGGAGGAGGACTCGTTGATTCGATTCAGTGAAAGTTCGGAATTCCCTCTTTTCAAATAGTACCATAGTCAAATAAGCTCATAAATTCCGCTCTTTGTTGAAGGAGGGGCGAACTACGTAGAAAGAAAAATATGAGTAGGATTTGGGGAGGTATAGTAAAGGAAGGAGCAAGAATCTAGAAGTCATAGCAAAAAATAATCCCTTCAACCTAAAATCTTTTAAACGTTGATTCAATTTGTTCTGAATAGCTCACGCGTTTATTTTAAACCAAAAAATCACAAACAATGAGCAACACCTTTAAAGCTTATCAAGTATCAGAAAACAAAGACGGCTCTTTTTCATCAGAAGTAAAACAAGTTCCTTTATCAGTGCTTCCTGATAATGATGTGCTTATTAAAGTTCATTTTTCATCGTTAAACTATAAAGATGGATTGTCGGCATCGGGAAATAAAGGAGTAACTAAATCGTACCCTTTTATTCCGGGAATTGACGCATCAGGAGAAGTGATTGAGGATAAATCAGGTGTCTTTAAAGCGGGGGATAAAGTAATTGTAACCGGTTACGATTTGGGTATGAATACATCCGGGGGTTTTGGGGAATATATCAATGTACCTGCCGATTGGATTGTTCCTCTTCCAAAGAATTTAAGTTTACTTCAGGCTATGATTATTGGCACAGCCGGATATACTGCTGCATACGGAGTAACTCGTTTAAGACGTGAGCTTATTTCTCCGGATTCCGGAGAAGTGTTGGTTACCGGAGCTACAGGAGGGGTAGGAAGCATGGCAATTTTTCTGCTTTCTAAACTCGGTTACTCTGTTACTGCAGCTACGGGGAAATTAGATAACACAGAGTTCTTAAAGTCTCTTGGAGCATCTAAAATAATCTTTAGGAATGAAGTATACCCCGAAAAAAAAGCGTTACTCAATTCGGGAAAATATATGGGCTGTATTGACACCGTTGGCGGTAAAATGCTGGAAGCTATCATTCCACAAATGAAACAAGATGGAGCTATTGCCTGTTGCGGAAATATTCTTGGACATGAGCTTAACACAAATGTCTATCCCTTTATATTGCGTGGAGTTAGTTTGTTGGGAATAGATTCAGGAATTACAAAAATGCCTTTTCGCCTTAAGATTTGGGAGATGCTGAATGAGCATGGTCAAGATTTTCCTGAAAGTGGAGTCAAAATAGTTTCTCTGGAAGAAATGAGTAAGCAGATCGAACTAATTCTTAATGGCAAGCAGGTTGGCAGGGTTGTTTTAAAACATTCAGCTTGATACTACGTATTTAATCGAGTTTAACAGCATTTTCGTTCAATTTAGGGTATTAGTTATTTGATTTAAACGCATGTTAATATTTAAATTGAGAATTTAACAAGTGTTAGATTGAACTAATCTCGACGGATTTATGCTTTGTATATTGTATTTTAAACCGTGATGAAATTCACTATCACCGAATAAAGGTGGAAGTACTATGCATGACATTAAATATTTTATTTTGATACCAAAGGCAATTATACATTGTCTGGTAGTTTCATCTGCCATTCTTTTTTTTGGTTTAAGCTGTTCTGATAAAACAGAAATAGAAAAAGAGAATCGAGGTACAAACGGTTCTCTAGCCACAATTACAGAACCTGTTTATCGGGATTACACCGAAATTAAGCGATCCGGAGTGTTGAGAGTAATCACAAGTTACAGTTCCAGCACATATTTTCTGCACAGAGGAATTCAAGCCGGTTTTGAATATGAACTGATAAAGAACTTCACAAAAGAAAACGACCTTGCATTGGAAGTAATTATAATAGGTGAAGATGAAAACCCATATGACCTATTAAATTCAGGGGTTGGTGATTTGATAGCGGCAAGTTATACCGTGACAGAAGAAAGAAAAGAAGTGATAAGTTTTACACGGCCATATAATTTAGTTGATCAGATCATTGTTCTGTCCGAAGAACTAGGTTATGAGCCTGAAAGTATAACAGATCTTAGCACTATTCCAATCTCGGTAAGAAGAAATAGTTCATATTATGTCAAACTCAGAGAACTACAAGAAGAAGGATTTGACCTTACTCTTAATATAGTAAGCGATGACATGGATACTGAAGCTTTATTATTTCAGGTTGCAAATGGAACCTACAGCGCAACGGTAGCAGATGATAACTTTTTTGAAGCCAGCAATAAATATATGTCGGGTTTGGTAAAAGGACCGGTAATTGCACAAAATGATACTATCGCCTGGGCTGTTAGAAAAAATGCTCCTGATCTTGAGAATAAGTTCAACAAATATCTCTATAAACACTTTCGCTTTAACAATGAGGGCATTCCAAAAAGATCCGCTTTTTTAAATGTGCTAAGGAAAAAGTACTTCAAGGGTAGTGCATCCGTTCAGGAATATTTCAGCCCGGATGTAGAAGTTCAGAAATTCGGAGGCATTTCTCCATATGATAGTCTATTGCAAACAGTTGCAGATGAATTTGATTTAGATTGGGTAATGTTAACAGCTATCGCTGCTCAGGAATCTAAATTCGATCCCAATTCTGAGAGTTGGGCAGGTGCTGTCGGAATTATGCAGGTATTACCTCGTTTTTCTGATATTCCTCTTGAATCATTATATGATCCCGAAATTAATATTCGCGAAGGCGCAAGAATCCTTAAAGAGCAGATGGATCACTACGCATATTTAGATTCTACTTCGCAATGGCAATTCGCATTGGCAACCTACAACGCAGGTCCGGGACATGTTGCCGACGCACGCAGGTTAGCAATCGATCACAATGATGACCCGAACGAGTGGGAAAGTGTTTCTAAAGCGTTATTGCGCCTTATGCAACGCAAATACTACCAAAATGCACGTTATGGTTTCTGTCGCGGAATCGAAACCGTTCGTTATGTAAATGAGATCACAAATCGCTCAAATACTTATGAAGCCATTCTTGCTTTAGCCCAAAATCGAAATAATTCCTATCCGGGAGTTCTAGGGTTTAAGACGATTAATTAAGGAAATCTTCTTTTAATTGACTACACTCCTTAAAAAAAACCGTCATCCCGAATTTATTTCGGGATCTTATGTAAACGGTCATAAAGCGAGTACTAAAATAATTCCAGAGCGAAAGTTGGTTTCTGTACAGATATTTTTCGAAAGACTTTATGGAGTCAGCTATTGATGTAAAACTAAACGGCGCAGGAGTTCTTATTTACTTTCTGAGGTATCCTCATCATTTTTCCAGAAGTATTATTTTTCAGCAATATTTCTTAATCCCTGCAATGTTTTAAATGGAAGCTCAGCAATTGATCGATTTGCCAACCTGGTCGGTATGCCTCTTCCCGGATTCGAATGAAATTCATAAGTGATTTTTGTTTTATCATTTATTTCTTCCAGTAAAATATAACCTTCAGCCTTATCCATTCTTACGATTCCTTTTTTTTCAGGGATATAATCACGTAAACCGGTCAAGTTGACTTTAGCTTTTTGTGCATCAGATGTGTCTATAGTCATACTATAAACCATATCTCTATTTCTAAAAGGCCAAGGAAAGTTAGTTTCTACATAGGTAAACTGAACACCTTCTTCCTTTTTAAGAAGCTTTGAGTTTTTGGTATAAGCGTACCAATTTTTATAGTTATCGCCATCTTTCAACAGTTCTATAATTAGTTCTTTAGGTGCTTTAATAGATACTATTCCTTTAAAAGATTTGAAATCAGAACCATTCTCATTTTTTGTATAGACTACTATTCCTTCTTTGTTCAAGGCAATTTTCCATGAATCCTGAGGAAAAACTTCCATAGAAAACATCATCAATGTTCCTAAGAACAACATAGATTTTACTCTCATATTTTCACGATTACAAGATGCTTTCTTTAGTTTTGCGTAGTCTTATAAAGTAATACAAGAATAAAAGGGCGAAGATGAAGTCTCCTATAATGACAATAAAGACTACGGAACCAGCAAGGTCAGCTAAATAGAATTTAAAAAGGGATATAGCGAAAGCGACCTTTCCTATTCCTCCAACGATAACTATTCCGGTATGTCTCAAAGGATTATAAGCTACTATGGAATAGCCAATGATATAAACAAGTGTTGTACCCCAAGCGCCTTGATAAATTGCATGGTAAAGTGGGTCGTTGAGTTCTCGACCAAAAAACTCTTGAAATGTATATGCAGTATTAAAATAGCCGAAAACTGCACCTATTAAATTCCATAAGGCTGAAATTATAAATAGTATCTTGAAAAATTTGATCTCTTTTTCTTCCATTACAATAATATTTAGAGTATAGATTTAAATAATATTGTAATGTAGTTCTAGCGAATGCAGAGATGCATTTACATAGGTAAAGAAAAATCGATTACTGAGAACGTTTCTTCCTTATTCTGCTTAGTTGAGTAGCGCTTATCCCCAAATATGCTGCAATATGATATTGTGGTATTTCCATTTCAATTCGGGGATACTCTTGTTTTAAAATTGAGTAGCGTTTATCAGCATCCAACAAAGCCATTTCAATTTCTTTCTTTTCGTTGCTCAGAAAATAATTTTCGGCAATCATCCTTCTGAGTCGTTCTATTTCAATACTTCCAAGTGATAATTGTTCGATCAGTTGAAAGGGTGCTTTCCAGATCTTGCAATCTGTTAGTGCTTGTTGCGCCACTGCATTCTTTTGTCTGCTGATAAGAGAAGCATAGGAGCCGATAATGGATGGTGCTGAAAAAAATGTTTTATTATACTCTTTCCCTTCTCTTGTTACGTAATATGCTCTAACGAAACCCGATTCTAAAAAAGCGATCTCTTTAGCAACTTCCCCTTCTTTGATAAATTCTTCTCCTTTTTTAAGTTCATCATAAACGAAAACTTCTTTCATAAGACCAATTGTCTCATCAGATAGAGGGTTTATCGAATTGAAGAACTGAATCAAGTTTTTCATACTTACCTAGATTGTATTTATGATAGAGCTAACCGGAGCTTAGGAACTATGAACAAGTCTCGGAGTTAAAAACAGTTGGATTATTTTAAATCTCCTTTTGCTTCGATTTCTATAAGTGGAGGAATATTATACTCATTCCCTTCAAATAAAATCTTTCCTCCTTTTTTTGAATAAATATCAGCATAGTTAATACGATCTGAAAATTCACGATCAATCAAGCCGAGACCTAATCTTTTTACCAAAGCAACATCAATAAAATCTCCACCGAACGCTCCTTTATCTGGAGTCCGATAAACAATAAGACTTCTGTTATTTTCAAATGGTTTTTCAAAAATTGCCCTGTATCCATTGTTATTCATTGAAAAAACGTCACTAGTCGTGAAAATAATTGCTAAAGACGAAACCGCATAAAACGGAAGTAGAAGGAAAATGTAGAGTAATATAGATATGGTTTTTATCCAGGTCTTCCTTATATATGTTAACCAAAAAATTCCTAGTAACGGAGTTAAAAAGAATCCCAAAATTAAAGAACTGTGAATACTATTATTTTCGAAAGTAATATTTGTAGAAAATCTAACAATGGTATACGTAAAAAAAACTATTCCATAAATGATAGATAATCTCAAGAAATTATGTTTACTAAAAATTTTGTTCATCTCGACTTTAGTCTTGTTGAAACAATGTAATTCCCAACTCTTCCAGAGTTGAATTATTCAAATTCCGGAAACTGACGAACTAATAACTCTGGAAGAGTTAATAACAAGTAATATTCCCTACTCATCCACCTTCAGCACAATAATGGTAATATCATCGTACTGAATGTTGTTAGAAAACGTATTGATGTCTTTGATAATGGCATCCTGAATTTCTTGAGAAGTCTTATTTCTGTTTTTTCGGATGCATTCTTTCAACCGTTTTGTTTCATATTCTTGGGTTTGATCAGGACTCATAGCTTCCGTTACTCCGTCTGTAAAAAAAACAATCAAGTCGCCTGGTTTAAGATCAATTTCAGCACTTTCATAAGGCATCAGAGTTGGCATTGCGCCAAGAATTACACCACCTACTTCTAGTAAAACTGGCTCTTCCGAATCCTTTCGAAATAAAATCGGCGGATCGTGCCCGGCATTTACATATTTAAACTTTGTACCGTTTTCAAAAATCTTACCCCAGAAAAAAGTAATGAATTTATCAGCTGGGGTGTTTTTATGAATGATATCGTTAATACTTCCGGTGGCTTCATCAAGGGTCACATCAATAGGTGCAAGAGCGTGCAACATAGATTGTAAATTTGCCATCAATAACGAGGCAGGTACACCTTTTCCTGTTACATCGGCGATAGCAAGTAAGTGGTTGCTATCATCTGTTTCAATGAAATCGAAATAATCGCCACCAACTTGACGAGAAGAAATATTTATAGCTGCAAGATCAAATCTGTCAATTTTTGGTAATGGATCAGGTAGCAGGCCAACCTGAATATTCTTAGCCAGATTAAGTTCTTCTTCCATTCTTTGCTTTAGAATCCGTTCATCGAGTAAAAGGGATTTTTGAATGGTTAATAATGCCAAGTTCCCTAATGATTGCAGAAAGTTTACTTCTTCCGGACCGTATTCCTGTTTGTTGCCACGAAGTCCGACGCCGACCACCCCGATCTTTTCATTCTGAAATTTCAGTCCGATGACCAATCGGATATTATTTTCATTCAGAAACTCACAATCTGAATTTTCAGAAATATGAGTTACGTCATCTAATTCAAAGAGCTTATCCAGATCCTCATCAGAGGGTTTTTCTTTAATTCCACTGATCGAAACTATAGACTTCACGTCATCCACATCAAGCGCAAAAAAGAAGGTTCGGATTAGCATTTGCCCAAGCATTGCAAATTTGAATACTCTGGCGATTTCTTCCCGATCAACCATTAGATTGAAATCCTTGCTCAATTCAAGAAGCGTATTTAGGTCATGTACTTTTCGATCCAATCGCCGATTGATATGTCGCATTTCTTTGAACATTCGTGAATTAGCAATGGCAACTGATGAGATAATGGTCAGACTTTCAATAAACTCTATTTCTCGTTCGGTAAGCTCTTGTTTATTTCCTTTTGGACCTAAACATAAAAATCCGATATGGTGATTGGTGGTCTTAAGATTGAAGAGCACACTTTCTTTTTCTATCCCAATCTGCTCAAAAACAGAAGCGTATTTCTCGCCATGTAAAACGGAAGTTTCTAAATCAGAATCACTAAAATCTATGTTTATTTCGTCGTCTTCCTTAAGCCATCCACGCCCTTTTGCTCTGGAGGCGTAGTACACATTTTCACCCGGCTTAAAAATCAGGATCATTCCTTTAGTTACTAACAACTTCCCCATTGTTATCAGTAACAAATTATTTAATACAAAATCAGGATCTTGAGATTCAATTAATAGTCGACTGGTTTCAAGGAGTGTACGAAGTTCAAATCGACTGTGCCGTTCATCAAGATTAGCTGAGGGGCTCACGGTATTATAAATGTTTGATCATTCGAATTTCATTCATATGCCCAGATCTGTTGTACTGAACATTATCCATGAGCTTTCGGATCAGATACACGCCCATACCACCACGCTGTTTGTTTTTAATTCTTTGCCTTAGATCGGGTTCATTGTATGCAGCCACATCAAAGCTTTCGCCTTCATCTTTTATAGATATCCAAAGTTTGGTTTTGTCTGAACCCAGCTCAATTTCTACAGGTTTTGCAGGAATATTTTTATAAGCGTGCTTTATAATGTTGGTGTAAGCTTCATCAACAGCTAAACGAATATTTCCTATTTCTTTTTCAGAAAGCCCCAACCGCTCTGCATGTTCAGCAACAAAATCACGTACTTTTGCCAATTGAGAAGTAGAAGCCTCAACTGATAAAGAATATGTGTTATTAGAAGTTGCCAAAATATTTAGTTATTAAATCCGGTTACAGCTTCACTTTCGTCATCGTGTATATCATATAATGTTGGAAAACCAAGAAGGTCGAAAACATTATATACACGCTCATTCATATTTGTGAGCTTGATGTCGCCCCCCATTCCTCTTACATCTTCAATGTAAGCCATAAAAACACCGAGACCTGCACTGGCAATGTAATCCAATCCTTTACAGTTTACGATGATACAAATTTCGTTTTGGTCGATGAGAGATTTGAGAGAGTTTTCGAGCTGAGATGCAGTATGGGCGTCAAGTTCGCCACTTATATCAAGTACGCGAATGTTTTCAACTTCTCGTATGGAAATACTAAAGTTCTTCATTCTTGTGGGGTTTAAAAGTTATTGAGAGTTATGTGCATTCCAATAATAGCGTAAACTTGAGAATATGAAAAATTAATAAGTTTTACGGTTACGGGAGATTTTGATTTAGGTTACAAAAAAATAGCCCCGCATATTTATCTAATATGCGGGGCTGACTATTCATCAAGAGAGACGCTACTTGAGCGTTCTTCAATTACGTAAATGCCTGGCAGATATACAACTAAAATCCAGACAATCTTTTCTTATCTGACTTTAGACACCCAATATCCAGAATTCATCTCTTTTGCGAGCTCTGCACCAAGCTTTTCAGCATCTTCTTTTGTGCTAAAAAAGCCGACTCTTACTCTAAACCAAACATCTCCATATTCTTCTTCACCAATTTTAACAGTGTATGCACTTGGGTAATTTCTGTCAGACCATTTAGAAATATATCCTTTTGCTTTGTCCTCTGATCGGAAAGCTCCAACTTGAACGGTATATTGCCCATTTTCAGTAAAAGAATATTCCGCAGTATCGTTATTCATTTCTTTTTCTTCCGACTGAGTATCGGCAACATCGGAAGTTTCCTCTTTTTCGCGCTCTAATCGAGCCATTTCTTCTGCTATTTCTTGTTGCTGAGCTTTTCTAAGCGAGTCCATTCTTGCTTGTTCTTTAGCTCTGCGCTCTTTTTCAGTTTCACCGCAAGCTTGAAGTACAGATAAACTCAGTACAACTAGTAATAATTTAACTCCAATATTTTTCATGATGTAGATAGTTTTTTTAAAGGTAAATATCGCATAATATTAACTTACGTTTTAACAACTTGTTTCCCAAATATTGAATAGAAAAAACAGGTCATTGTTTACTATAAGCTGTATCTTATCAAGAATGAATCTACGTAAAAGATTTTTTGTTAAGCTGATATGAGCAATTCGATTGTAGAGATACAAAATATTTCAAAATCATTTACCAAAAATAACCCCGTGGTAAATAAAGTTTCGTTCGATATAAAACCTAACGAAATTTTCGCACTTTTAGGTCCCAGCGGATGCGGGAAAACGACTACATTAAGGATGATAGCAGGTTTTGAGCGCGCTGATTCAGGACAGATTTCTATTCAAAACAAAATCGTTGAGCAAGATAGAGTTCATGTTCTTCCACAAGAACGCGGGATCGGTTTTGTATTTCAAGACTACGCTTTATTTCCCCACATGTCAGCTATTGAAAATGTGGCGTTTGGTTTAAAAGAATTACCAAAAAATAAGAGGTTAGTGTATGCTGAAGAAGTGCTCTGCCGGACAGGAATGGAAAAATATAAAGACCGAACTCCTGATGAACTCTCTGGTGGGCAGCAACAGCGAGTAGCTCTGGCGAGAGCAATTGCCCCTAAACCAAAATTGGTTTTAATGGACGAGCCTTTCTCTGGATTAGATGCAATGCTGAGAGATACAACAAGGAAAGAAGTGCGGGCAATTTTAAAAAAATCAGGGATGAGCGCTATTCTAGTTACTCATGACCAAGAAGAGGCTTTATCATTTGCAGATCGCGTTGCGGTAATGAATAACGGAAAAATTGAACAGATTGGGACACCCGAAGAAGTTTACTATTACCCTAAAACACAATTTGTAGCACAGTTTTTGGGTAGAACGAATCTTTTTAGAGCTTATGCAGATGGCGGAAAAGAAGTTGATACCCAATTCGGTCAAGTTACATTGAATAGGGATGCAAAAGGATTGGTGCTGTGCTCGATAAGACCAGAGCATTTAAGTATCACAAGAACAGAAACGGCTGAGGATTGTGGGACAATTATAGGCAGGGAATTCCGCGGTCATGATATTACATATTATGTACTATTCCGCGGCGACAGATATATTGTACATACGGATAACAGAGATTTATTTGAGTTAGAAGACAGAGTTATTATGAAACCTTTAGAAAAAGCTGTCGTTTTAGAACAAAAAAAAGCAATACAATAACATTATGGGACTTTTTGATTTTCTTATCTATCTATTAATAGCGGCTATTTGCGGTGGAATCGGTCAAAGCATTGGCGGCTTCAAAATTGGAAGTGGTGGATGTTTGATCTCTGCCGGCGTTGGTTTTATTGGAGCTATTCTAGGTAAATGGATAGCCGTGGAATTAGATTTGCCCAGGTTTTGGACTGTAGAAATAGGAGGAAGCCAGTTTCCTATCATCTGGTCTATAATTGGGGCTGCTCTGCTGTCGGGTATATTGGGAGCTGTATTAAAAAGCAAAAATAAACTGGATTAGCTTTTAAAGCTTTTTCATTTATTTACCTGTATAAAATCCCAATTTGATTGTCTATTGATGGCAGTTCTACGGGATAAATTAAGGAGGAAGTAATATTTTAGGGTTTATATAATGATAATATTTGTGAACCGGTTTCTTTTTTCCATAGGTATTTCGTAATTAATAGCCTCACAATAAAGCTAAAAACGGAATATATGTATAGATCAGTAATTTTTACGGTAGTTCTTCTTCTTAATATGGGCGGCTACTCTGCGTTGGCTCAGCAAAATGATGAACTTCCAAAGCGTAGTGATAATCTTGAAGTACTTTCTCATGTACCATTAGGAGCTCCTTTAAGTGTCACCGATATTGTTGTTGAACAGGAGTTAAGCAGACCATATGCTTATGTAGGCAGAATGCAAGCTGAGAAAGGTTTTGATATTATTGACCTGTCAAATCCAGAAAAAGCAGAAGTAATTTATCGTTGGAGGATGCCAAATGAAGAACTCCATGTTGGACTTGGCGGGATGGATCCTAAATATTTCAAGCATAAAGATCGGTACTATGTAGTGCAATCCCTTCAATTTTTTCAAGGCGGGCCAAATGCGGATGCAGGAGCTGTTGTAGTTGATGTAACCGGTTTGCCGGATGTGAGTAAGGTGAAAACCGTGGGTTATGTACGAAATAAGGAACACTCAGGAGGGTTCCATAATATTTTTATGTACAAACATTCAGACGGGCGTCCACTATTATTTGCCACCACCTCTGGAGATGATGCTTACGTATATGATTTGGGCAAGATGGTAGAAGGTAAAAAAGAATTTTTGGCAGGAACTGTCCCCAACCCTGATACTCCTGCCCGTACAGCCGGTGCATCATTAGGCTACCATGACTTTTATGTAGGTTACCATCCTGATAGTCAGCAAGATCGCTTTTATGGCGGTGGAGCAGGTGGATATTTTGTTTTTGATGTGACTGAAATGGATTCGGTTAATCTGTTGGCCTCTGTTACGGGTGTCAGAGGAGTTGTTTGGGGGCACACAGTAACTCCTTCTCCGGATGGTCGTTATATTGTAGGTGAAACCGAATACATGCATGCTCCGCTTCGAGTTTTTGATCTGAAACCCGCTCTGGATGGCGAAGTACAAAATATACGTAAACCGATCAGTTCCTGGAATTTTGACTACGAAAATCTTGTACATAACCACGAAGTAAGATGGCCTTATTTGTTTGTTTCTGGCTACGAAGATGGGTTGATAGTTGTTGATCTTTTTAGCCCGGACGAACCAAAGACTATAGCTTACTATGATACCTTTCTGGGTAAGCATCAATCAGGAATGTGTGGAGATAATACTTGTAATGGTGCCTTTGGCGTGGATGTTCGTAATGAAGACGGCCTGATTGTAGTAAGCGATATGGGAACCGGGTTCTGGGCTTTTCGTCTGGAAGATTTTCAAGGATGGAATGGTCGTGGATGGGGAATGCCAAACATCTCAAGTGCACAAAACTGGGATGAAGGTCCGACAGCAAACTAAAAATGACGTAAACTGATTACGTTTAAGTATGATTAAAAAGAGAAATTTTATAATTGTAATAATACTTGTCTGTATGGCCTTTAGCACTAAGTTGAAGGCCGCCTCAGATTCACCGATTCGATGCATGGATACTGGTTCTGAATATTACACTCTCGATCTGGTAACAACCAAAAATATTCCTGGAACGGGGCAAGCAAAGGGTAAGGCAGTCATGAAATTTGCACCCAACCCGTTTGGAATTTCTGTTACAAAAAATGGATCATTTCGTCACCGTTTAGATATTCAGATAGATAAGGCTAACACTCCTAAGTCAGGAGTATTTGTAGCTTGGGTAACCACTCCTTCATTAGACGAGATCAGTTTAATTGGGCCATTAGATAATGACTTCAAAGTCAGTGGAACCGTGGACTGGAATAAATACATTGTGGTTATCACTCTTGAGGAAGAAATCCCGGCTATTTCCACAGATAACTGGTCAGGACCAATTGCTTTTCGAGGATTATCACGAAGTGGATTAATGCATACAATGGCAGGTCACGGTCCTTTTGCTGAGGAGCCCTGCGCTAAATACGGTTATTATTAATGTTGAAGTTGTTTTCTAAGATTTTCTTACTGTTCCTGATTATTTCGGGACTTTTCAACTCGTTACAGGCTCAGCATGAACATCACAACATGGGTGGTCAGCCGATGGATATGGATGCTAAAAAAGCGGTTTGGCGAATGCCTCCGATGAATATGGAAATGCCGATGATGCCCGGAATGCATAATGAGTTGCCGCCGATTGAACCATTTCTTGCAGGAATGGGCATGAAAAAAGAAGACATTCCCTATGCCAAGCCCCGTGAAATTTTGGAACTGGCTGATGGAGATACTGTAGCATTACAAGCTTCAATTATCCGCCGTAATTTAGATGGAAAAGACTACGTGATGTATGGCTATAATGGACAATACCCTGGTCCCTTGCTGAAAGCTCCTCAGAACAGTACTATAGTTGTGGAATTTAACAATCAGATCGAGTTTCCAACTACCGTTCATTGGCATGGGTTAAGGCACGATTATCGCTTCGATGGAACCATGTTTGCACAAGATCCGATCCAAATTGGCGATTCGTTTACATACGAATTGTTTTTCAGAGACGCCGGAGTATACTGGTATCATCCACATGTATTAGAGTTTATTCAACAAGATTTGGGATTGTATGGAAATATGCTGGTTGAACCACCGGAAGAGGATTATTATAGTCCCGTAAATCGGGAAGAGATGGTAATTCTGGATGATATTCTGATCGATGAACAGGGATTGATTCCTTGGGGAAAATCAAGTCCTACCCACGCATTGATGGGACGGTTCGGGAATGTAATGCTTGTAAATGGAGAAACTGATTACAAACTGAACGTCGATAGAAATGAAGTACTTCGTTTTTATATTACGAATGTGGCGAATACCAGAACTTTCAACATGGTATTTGAAGGTGCAAAAGTAAAAGTGGTCGGTTCTGATATCAGTAAGTTTGAAGAAGAAGTTTACACAGAAAATGTACCCATTGCGGTCGCAGAAAGATATATTGTTGAGGTGTTGTACGAGAAACCGGGAACTTATCCGATTCTGAATTCTATTCAGGCAATAAATCATTTTAGAGGGGAATTCTACCCGCATCAGGACACTTTAGGGATGGTTACGGTATCTGAAAATAAGGTTCAAGAATCATACATAGAAGACTTTAATACCTTGAGGGTAAATGAGAAAGTGAAAACTGACATTGCAAAATTTGAAGCCTACTTTAATAAGCCAGTGGATAAGGAATTAGAGCTGACCGTTGCCGTTCAGAACTTACCCATTCCAATTATGCAATCTATGGAGTTAGATACTGCATATGTACCTCATCTAGAGTGGAATGATACGATGCCTATGATGAATTGGCTGTCAACGGGGAAGCAGGTAGAGTGGATTTTACATGACCCCTCAACCGGTAAAAGGAATATGGACATTTACTGGGATTTCAAGAAAGGAGATATTGTTAAACTCAGGATCTTCAATAATCCCGATACTTTTCACCCCATGAATCATCCTTTCCATATTCACGGACAACGCCACCTAGTATTAAATATTGACGGTGTGGAAAGTACCAACATGGTCTGGAAAGACACATCAATTATACCGGTTGGGTCTACCGTAGACCTCTTGATCGAGATGTCCAATCCTGGAAAATGGATGATGCACTGCCACATCGGTGAACACCTAGATGCTGGAATGATGCTAGGTTTTGAGGTAAGTGAGTAGATATATATTGTCTTATTGGTATTATAAAAATGGTAAAAGAATAATCCATCTAAGATTTAGAGGGTATCTTCTACCCGACTGAACCACTGAATTTTATTAAAAGGATAAAGGAATAGAAAAATACGTAGCTTAGCGTAACTATTCACCTCTTGTAAAGTAAAAGAGAGATACTTATCAGTTAAAATTATATGCTTCAATGAAGAAAATTCTACCTTTTTTTCTATTACTTGCTTTTTTTTCTCTTTCGGTACATGCTCAAATTAAAATTACAGGAATTGTAGCAGATGCTGAAACAGGAGAGCGTTTACCTGCTGCTCATGTAATTATTGAAGATACTTACATAGGGACAATTGCCAATGAAGATGGAGAATTTAGCTTAATCGTAAAGTCATTTCCGGCAACTATTGTAGTTCGATATATTGGTTTTGAAACCCAAAAGATTACGATTCAAGAAGGACACTCAGAGCCTCTTGATTTTCTGTTGAAAGAATCGGTTGCTGAAATGGAGCAACTTGTAGTAACAACAGAAGACCCTGCAATTGCAATAATGAAAGAAGTAATTGCTCGTAAGAAAATTTGGAGAGCTCAACTCAATACTTATAAAGCCGAAGCTTACTCAAGGCAACAACTTCGGAACGATACCACCATTGTTTCCGTATCAGAAAGCATATCAGAAGTATTTTGGGATAAGAAAAAAGGACCACGAGAAGTCTTAAAATCAAAAAGACAAACAGCCAACATTGAGGGAGCCGATAATTTTGCAGGAGTAAGTTACTTACCCAATTTTTATGATGATGAACTAGATGTTGCAGGCTTTGATGTTGTGGGGATAACTGATGAAAGAGCTTTAAAATACTACACCTTTAAACTGGTAGAATTCACCAGCATAGATGATAAAATCGTTTTTGAAATTTCTGTTGAACCCAAAAGAAAACTTCAACCTCTTTTTGAAGGTACTATTTTTGTGCTGGATGAAGAATTTGCGTTACTCTCTGTAAAACTAAAACCAAATAATGTAATTGTTTTCCCTCCTCCTGTTCAGGATTTTAATCTTTATTATGAACAGCAGTTCAGCAATTTTGGAGGTGATTACTGGCTACCGGTTGATGTTCGAATTGAGGGTTTGATCGAAGTCGGCGTTGTTGGGCTTAGATTTCCTCCGATCGGTTTTTATCAAGTTTCAAAGATTAATAACTATCAAGTGAATGTTGATATGCCCGATTCTCTGTATAAAAATAACAGTCTTTTTAGCATTGATTCGGTTACTATTGAAAAAACAGATTCAATTTTCACAAATACGGTAGATCCGGTTCCATTATCAACAAAAGAAGAAGAAGCGTATAAAACTTTAGACAGCACTGCTACACTTGAAAAAGCCTTCAAGCCCAAAGGATTTTTTACAAGATTCATAGACTTTGATGACGAAAACGATGGAGAGTCAAGTGTATCTTCTGGCTCAAGCGGAGGAAGCGGACAAAGAGGTAATTCAGAAGGTCCAAGGAAAAATGGAGCTGCTAACAAATTCGTATCAAACCTATCCCCTGTTGGTAGATTCAACAGAGTAGATGTATTTAATATTGGACTGAAACATGATCGCAGGTATTACGACCGAAGGTTAAGATCAGAGTTTAAACTGGGATACAGTTTTGGCTACGAAGAAGCTAGTTACGGAGCTAAATTGAGTTGGTGGCCTCTAAAAAACACCAGGAGATTTGTAGTTACAGGAGATTACAATGCTGATACACGATCTAGTTATAGCTCAGACATTTACGGAGTTACAATTGCAAGCGTTATGCCGCTACTTGGCTATCAGGATTACTTCAATTTTTACCGAAATGAAGGATTTCAGCTTGGAGCAGGTTTCTTGCCCAAAGGTCAGCGCAATACTTTTAGATTCTACTATAATTATGAAAAACATAGTTCCATCAACTTTAAAACAAGCTATGATATTCTCGGAAGAGATAATATTCAACGGATAAACCCGCCGATTGAAGATGGAACTTTGAGTTCTGTTCGGTTTCAAATATCGAGAGGTGACGATACCAACAACTTTGGTGCTGTAGAACTAAATGGCGCATCTTTAAGTATTGAGCAATCGGCCAAAGCAATTGGAAGTGATTGGAATTTCACGAAATTCAACTTCAATGCGTTTAAGCGATTTAATACTTTTTATAAGAAACGATTTTTCCCAAATGCACTAGATATAAGAGTGAATGCAGGAACGTATTTGGGTGATCTACCCGTACAAGAAAACGGAGCGTTAGATGCTTCCTTCGGTTACTTAACTCCTTTCGGGGCTTTTCGCTCGAAACGATACGTTCCTTATCAGGGAGCGAGTTATTTTGCTGTTAATGCAGAGCATAATTTTAGAAGTATTCCTCTCGAAATGCTCGGCTGGAGAAATGCTCCTCAAACAGGGTTATCTATCATCGCATTTGCAGGCGTTGGCAAAACCTGGAACCCATCCTCAAAAATTGCACAATACAATATCTTGGATTCGAATCAGCTTCATCTTGAAGTTGGAGGATCGGTTAGCAATATCTTTAACCTATTTCGATTCGATCTGGCTTTTAGAATTGATGATCCGGGTATTTATCCGGGAGTTAGTATCGCGAGATTCTTTTAAAAGTTTAATTCTAAATCTGGCTTGGGTTAGAATTTTAATAATCGAATTAGTTTGGAACATCAAAACAAAGCACGTCGTATCGGGCAAACTTGCCCCGATATCTCCCGAATATGATTATGTTTGTTGTTGAGGAGATCACGGATCGTTCACCAGGATGTGAATAGCTACAAGAATGTAGCTTAATTCTTGTTTCTCCAAAACTCGAAGCCATAAAAAAGCCCAACTCAAATGAGTCGGGCTTTTTAAATGTCTGCGAAATGAATTCCCTGACTTGAGAACTCGAATAAATATTAGTCAAGTAAACAAGCAAGGACTTTAGTCCGCCTCGATTTGAGGTTCAATCTTAAAACCTAAGCCATTACTTTAGCAACCGCATCTGCAGCTTCTTTTAGAAGTACAGCTGAAATCACGTTCATTCCTGAATTGTCAATGATCTCTTTCGCTTCTTCAGCATTAGTTCCCTGAAGACGAACAATAATAGGCACATTCTTAATTTTTTCAGCAATTTCCGGATCTTTTACGGCTTCTATAACTCCGTTTGCAACGCGATCACAACGTACAATCCCACCAAAAATATTGATAAGAATCGCTTTCACATTTGGATCGTCTAAAATAATTCTGAAACCATTTTTCACTGTTTCAACATTAGCTCCACCACCAACATCCAAGAAGTTCGCGGGCTCGCCACCTGAAAGCTTGATGATATCCATAGTTGCCATTGCAAGTCCGGCACCGTTAACCATACAACCAACGTTACCGTCAAGTTTGATGTAATTAAGGTCGTATTTAGAAGCTTCCAATTCAAACGGATCTTCTTCTGCTTCATCTTTCAATTCAGCAAGATCAGGATGGCGATATAGAGCGTTTCCATCAAAAGTCACTTTTGCATCTAATGCATAAATCTCATCATCAGGAGTAACTATTAATGGGTTGATCTCAAACATATCAGAATCAGTTTCTTCATACGCTTTGTACAATGCCATGATAAACTTGATACAAGATTTTAATGCCTTTCCTTCTAATCCCAAAGAGAATGCAATTCTACGAGCTTGGTTTACCTGAAGTCCCATTCCCGGCTCAATCCATTCCTTAATGATTTTCTCAGGCGTTTCTTCAGCAACTTTTTCAATCTCAACTCCACCTTCGGTAGAAGCCATAATCACGTTTTTGCTTTTAGCACGATCCAGCAAAACTCCTACATAAAATTCTTTTTTGATGTCAACACCATCCGTAACATAGATAGTTTGAACCAGTTGCCCTTCTTCACCTGTTTGAATAGTAACAAGTACATCTCCAAGCATAGACTCGGCAGCGTCACGCACTTCATCAATTGATTTACAGAGAATAACCCCTTTTGCGTTGTTCTTTTTAGTGCGACCTTTTCCACGTCCACCTGCATGAATCTGAGCTTTTACTACAAAAAGTGAGGCTCCATCTTCCTTCATTTTCTTGGCAGCTTCAACAGCCTCATCAACAGAAGTTGCAGCGATGCCGTCAGGAACTGCAACATTGTATTTCTTTAAAATTTCTTTGGCTTGATACTCGTGGATTTTCATGTAACAGTATTCTTTTTAAGTGTTAAAAAAGCGATTTTCAATCCTTTAAAATAGGGAGAATAGGAGCTAAAGGAAAGGATGACAAGAAACGGATTAATTCACTTTATAAAAGGTTGTGATTTGAGCGAAATGTGGCTTAAATTTAGGTAGAATTAAAATGATAGATCCATTGCAGAAAGCACAGATCATGACTGAGGAAGAGTTAAATCGTACCTATTTACGATTTGCACATCAATTCCTCGAATCTTATGAAGACCCAACCCGACTTGCGATTGTAGGCATGCAAACAAGAGGTGTCTATATCGGACACAGAATTGTTGAGATGATCAAAAAGGAGTTTAATTTAGATATAGATTTCGGAGTGCTTGATGTTACTTTTTATAGAGATGATTTCCGTTCAAAATTAAAAATGCCCGAAGTTCAGGTTACCGAAATCCCATTCGATCTTTACGACAGAGACATTGTGTTGGTGGATGATGTGCTTTACACAGGAAGAACAGTGCGATCAGCTATGGACGCGTTGATGGCGTATGGAAGACCAAGGAAAATTCAATTTTGTTGTATGGTAGATCGAGGACATCGAGAATTACCGATAGCCTCTGATTATACCGGTTTATACGTGCCAACACATGAAAATGAAGAGATACAAGTAAAAGTGAAGGAATTTGACGGCGAAGATGCCGTGTATCTCATTGATGTTGAGGAGGAAGTGAAATGAGTTTTGATGCTGAGAAATACAACTTCACTCAAAAACACCTTCTCGGTTTAGCCGATTACTCAGCCGATGACATCAGGTTTGTGCTGGAGCAAGCCAAATACTTCAGAGAAATTTTAGACAGGCCTGTTCCCAAGGTTCCGACTTTAAGAGACAAAACCATTGTGAATCTATTTTATGAAAACAGCACAAGAACAAGATTGTCATTTGAGTTGGCACAGAAAAGAATGGGTGCTGATGTAGTAAACTTCTCAGCGAGCAATTCATCCACAAAAAAAGGAGAATCGTTAAAGGATACGATTCAGAATATCAGTTCTATGAAAATTGATATGGTGGTAGTTCGGCATGAAAGTCCGGGAGTTCCTCATTTTTTAACTCAATGCATTGACGCAGCTATTTTGAATGCCGGTGATGGTGCTCACGAGCATCCCACTCAGGCTTTACTGGATATGTTCTCCATACAGCAAATACATCCTGAACTAAAGGGTAAAAAAATTGCTATAATTGGAGATATCTCTCACAGCAGAGTAGTTCGCTCAAATATAATTGGACTTACGAAGCTAGGAGCCGAAGTCGTAATTTGCGGTCCCAAAACAATGATGCCTATTTTTGTAGAAGATCTAGGTGTAAATGTATCCTATAATCTGAATGAAACATTAGCTTGGTGCGATATTGCGATGGCGCTGAGGATACAACTAGAAAGACAAGGAAATTCTACAGAATTATTCCCATCTTTAAGAGAATATCATGAGCGGTTCGGGATAAAGTTAGAACATCTGGAAAAATATCCCGACTTTAAAATAATGCATCCGGGACCAATTAATCGTGGAGTAGAAATGGAAAGCGAAGTCGCTGATAGTGATCGAGCTATTATTCTCGATCAGGTAACAAATGGTGTTGCAGTTAGAATGGCTGTGCTATATTTGTTAAGTGGTGGAAATAGGGTTTAAAAAGGGATAAGGTTATCAAATCAAATCAAAAAAATAGTTCAAATCCAACAGTTACTGTTGCAATTCCTGCTTTAAATGAGGAGAAGTTCATTGTTAAAGTTTTAGATGTTTTTGTAAATAATTCTTACAAAAACATAGTACAAATTTGTGTGGCAGATGGCGGAAGTAGTGATAGAACAAGAGAAATTGTTTCAGAATACTCTAGAAAAGATAAAAGAGTAGTTTTAATTGATAACCCGGATAAATTTCAATCTTTTGCCTTGAACAGAATTTTAGAAGTGGCTGAGGGCGAACTATTTTTAAGGGCAGATGGTCACTGTATCTATGATAAAGATTACGTTAAAGAAAGTGTTAAAGCTTCTGTTAAATCAAGAGCAATCAATGTTGGAGGAACACAACGGTATATTGCTAAAAACAGGACTCAGGCAGGAATAGCGATTTCCTCAAAGAACTTTTTCGGAAATGGAGGGGCTAAATACATGGACGAGACTTTTGAAGGATATGCAGATACTGTTTTTTTAGGGTGCTTTAGAACGGAAGAATTAAAGAAAATAGGTGGATTTTCAGAAGTAAATCGTACGAATGAAGATGCAGAAGTTAATTTACGGATTAGGCAAAAATTGAATGGAAAAATATATGTAAGTCCAAAAATTAAAACGTGGTATTATCCTCGGTCTAACTTTAGAGGATTATTAAAGCAGTACTTCAGATATGGGAGAGGGAGATTTATTACTAATAAAATGCATGATGGAGATATTCCTTATAGAAGCAAAGCCCCTTTTTATTTCATTAGTTTTATGCTCTTATATGGGATGGTGGATTTTTTACTTCCTAATAAACAATTAGGAGCTATTTATGTATTCTCTGCAATAATTCTGCTTGTCTTATTTGAAAGTATTAGATTTAGCTTTGAAAAACGTGAGTACTTCAATATTGATATCTGGAATGGTAGCAAAAACAACGCTCCAGGACCATTAAGTAATGCTTTATTCTGCTTTATAGCATTATTGGTTATGAACGGGGCTCATTTTTTAGGATATTTAGTTCAAATCATTAAAAATTTATTTAAAGATAAACTAGTATGGTAGAGTTTTACTCATAAACATTGTGAGTATAAATTAAATTCTTAATCAAATTTTTCCACAGGAAATCCTCTTTCTTCATTCGGATATTTTCGGAAAATAAATCATTATCGACAGTTTTCTCCAAAATATTTTCGACAATTTCTTTTAAGCTGTTTTCAGAATCAAACTCGAAAGAGTAACCCAAATTATTTTTTTCTACAATACTACCACGTTCCCCGTAATTACTCACAATCGGAATGATTTCATGTTGTAAAGCCTGAATCAGTGGCCCACTACTGCTTTGATTATCTGAGCTATAAGGAAGTACTATATACTTATGTTCATTTAATAATTCTTCGTATGTCGAATCATCAATAAATTCAAAGTGCGTTCTTATCATTTTTGTATCAATACCTGATTGAAGAATAATCTCTTCTAATTCTTCCATATCATAATCAAATGGCATTCCTGCAATAGTAAGAGTAAATTTTTTTTGAACCATTGAAAATTGGTTGAGCAGATACTCTAAATTTTTATCTTTTCTAATTATTCCTAGGAAAAGAAATGAATTAAACTCTCTATTATCATTTAGTTGTTTATCATCTACTTTATTAGCCCCCCAACTAGAAGTTATTATTCTGCTATTTTCAAGAGGAATGCTTCTTTGAAATGTTTTTGTTAACGTCTCTCCATTTGTTACAACATCAATATTTAAATTCTGATCAAGATATCGATAAGAACTTACGATCATATTCCGGTAAATTTTTCTAAATAAAGTTTGGCCTGAATCTTTTAAGTAATTAACAGAGTGAAGGGTCAGTATAATTTTTTTATCTAAAAAAAAAGCACGATTCAGCCTTAAGAATAAACTCAGAGTAAATATTTCAAAATCTAAAAAATGTATAACAGAAATATTTTTGGAACGAGAAACTTTCTTTAAAAGTGACAGACCTTTAAAAGAGGATATTATTCGTAAAATCTTATTTGAGGTAAAGCTTTTGAATACAAAAGAAGAAGAGTTTAAAGGCTTTTTTTTCTCTCTTCCTAAGACAGAAAAACATTGAAATCCGTTATTGGAAAGGTTTTCTTTGTTTATCTCATGAAAAGATTCAAAATGACCTTTTAAGTCATAGTAAGGTTGAAAAAGAAGGATTTTTTTTGACATATAATAGTAAAATATGTGGAACGATATTCCTGTTAATTGGAAGTCAATTTAACAAAGTAAAAGGCCTGTATAAAATAAGTTATTTTGTGTTGGTAAATACCTTTTATGTAAAGTATTTTCAAAGTCATTTATACAAATAATGTAACAGGTTTAAAAAAATTGGATAAGAAAAATAAGATTGTTCAGCTTGCAAACGCTCACTCAAATTTTGATAATCGCATATTCAATAAAATATCAAAATCCTTAGCTTCTCACGGTTATGATGTAGACTTGATAGTTCAGCATGATAAGGATGAGACTGTTGATGGCGTGCATATAAAAGCCTTGCCAATTGCTGAAAATAAAATGGATAGGTTTGTTAAAATTATGCCAAGACTGTTTTATAAATCAATACAATATCCACCTAAGACGGTATTTCACTTTCATGAGCCTGAATTACTACCTGTTGGGTTCATGTTAAAATTGTTTGGATACACTGTTATTTATGATATTCATGAAGATAATGCGACAGGTATTTTGCAAAAAGAGTATCTCCCCGAATTTTTTAAAAGGGTTTTCTTTAGGCTGATAGTATTCTTAGAAAAAGTAGCTCATGATCAACTTCATACTATAATTGCAGAAGAGTACTACGAAGAAAGGTTTCCTAAAGCATTGAAAGTTCTAAACTATCCCAAACTTGACTGGGCTAAAGATTTAGATATAGAAAGAGGTAACCCAACTAGTATACTGTATACAGGAAGCATTACTATTGATAGGGGTGCAGTTAACCATATTGAATTATTAAAATATCTAGATGATTCAGTAAAGCTAAAAATGATAGGGGTTTGTGCATTTTCAGTTCATGAAGATTTGAAAAGGAAAGCTGAGGATTATTCCGGAAGGTTAGAAATAATAGGCGCTTCAGGACACGTCCCTTTCAAAAAAATTATTGAGCAGTATAGGAGAAAAGAATGGATAGTGGGATTAGCTGTATTCCCAGAAACACCACATTATAAGAGGAAGTACCTCACAAAGTTTTTTGAATATATGGCAGCGGGACTGCCAATTATTTATTCAGACTTTCCAAGCTGGAGAAAACTATTAGAGCCGCTAAATGTAGGCATTCCTGTTGATCCTGAGAACACAAAAGAAGTAGTAAAAGCAATACAAAAGGTAAAGGATTCTGACGCACTTAGGAATTCTATGGCAAAAAATGGGCGGAAAGCAGTACTAGAGCGTTACAACTGGGACGAAGAAGAACGCAAACTTCTAGACTTTTTTAAAAAAATTACCTGAAGATTCTGAGTCTATAAGCTTTCGAATAGTTGTTCCCATCTGTCAAGAAGCTTGTTCACCCCAAAGCTTTCTTCAAGGGCTATTTGTACTTTCTCAGAAAAATGCGGAGGTAATAAATCTAAATACTGATCAATTTTGTGAAATTCTTCTCTACCTAACAAAATTCCACACCCAATCTCACTCAGTCTAGGCGCTATCCCAACAGGAGTTGCTATAAAAGGTAGACCTGTAAAACAAGCCTCTACTAGTGCTAATCCAAAGCCCTCTCTTCTACTTGGAGAGATATAAAAATCCGCTGCATAATAATACTGTAGCAGTTGTTTTGGGGGGACCGGGTCATGAATTATAATATTTCGAAATTCAGAGTCATCGATAAGGCTTCTAATTTCATCAGAAAAGCTATTACTCTCTTTCTTTCCTATAATGTGGAATTGAATATTTTTTAGTTTTTTGTTGTCTTTGATTGTCTTTATAAGTGTATCAACCCCCTTTTCAGATCTAATATTTGCTACGGTAAGAGCGTGTTTTTTATTAATATCCCAGTTTAGATTCTTTTTGCTAGAAACTTTAGTTGACTTACTCGGGACTTTATAGATTAAAGAGTCTACAGAGTTATAAATAGTTTCAATTTTATCTTTAGTAAATGGGAATTTGGATTCTATACTTTCACTCAAATCTGGTCCAACCGTAATTATTCGATCAGCGAGCTCAAAATTTTCTTTAAAAAAACTAGCCATTTTGGGTTTGTTTTTATTACTCTCCCAATCACTTCCATGAGTATGCAATATAACCTTATACCCTTTTTTTTTTAGCTTTGAAAGAGCTAAACCATCTGGATATAACCAGTTAATATGAATTATATCATAGTCTTTATTCTTGAAGAACCTTAGTAAACTATTAGATAAAGAAAGCTTAATTATTTTTGGGAATAGTTGCTTAGGAAAAGATATATAAGAAACTTTAGATGATAAATTATCATTTTCAAGTATCTCACTATTATTTATTTTTTGTCTCGAAGTACATGGTATACTCCGGGGTGTAGGCATTATCAAGTCTGCTTGAATATTTTCAATGTCATTTATCCTAATAAACAGATCTTGAATAAATTTACCTTGGTAGGGATTTAATTTGGTTGGATATAGGTGACTTATAAATCCAATTTTTATCATAGTGAACGTCTAATTAAAGCTGTATCATTATTAAATGATTCTGAATATAAATCAAAGTACCAGATATTGAAACCTCACCAAAAGTTTATTCAATTTTTTTTTAGTTCTCTTAGGTTAAAAACTGAAGATGAAACTTTTTTGCTTTCAGGCTCAGTGCAAGCTTTTATTATAAAAGTTTTTGGGCTAATTATAGCTTTTCTATTGCAAATTGTTTTAGCAAGAATACTAGGTGTGGAGCAGTTTGGAGATTATATCTATGTTTTAACCTGTATTAATGTAATGGCGTTGTTTACAAAATTAGGTTACGATCGTGCGTCAAAAAAATTTTTACCAATTTTTTATTCCCAAAAAAAATATACCCAGTTTTATAGCTATGTAAGAAAATCTTCAAAATCTACTTTTTTACTTTCTCTTATAATTCTCCTAATAACGGTAGGTTTATACTTTCTGATGCCAGATTGGCAAAATAATCTATTCAGGACATTTATAATTGGTTCACTTGTATTGCTTATTAACAATCAGCTTGGTTTGTTTGCTTCATTTTTGGAAGCAGTGAAAGAAATATATAAAAGTTTAATTCCTAGTTATCTGGTACGGTCTCTGACCATTATTGGAATTCTAATCATTTTAGAATCTATGAGCCTCGAATTAAATTCTGTGGTGGCAATGGCTATAAATTTATTTGGCACTTTTATCGCTTCCATATTAGTGTATAAATGGTTCTCATCTTACTATTCACCAATAAAGGGGAAAGAAAAAAACAAAATCAACAATGAAAACAAAGATGAATGGAGAAAGGTAGCATTTTCATTAATGTTTATTGCGGGTGCACATTTATTACTAGTTGAAGTAGATACAATTCTAATCGGCGTATTTTCTGGTACAGAATCAGCAGGTATATATCAGGTAGCAATGAAATTAGGTCATTTAGCAATGTTTGGATTTTCTTCAGTTGAAATAATAATTGCACCAAACATTTCAAGATTATATGCGGAGAATAAACTCAAAGATTTGCAAACTTTACTATCAAAAGGAGCTGTTATTATGCTGATAATGACCCTACCTGCATTATTGTTTCTTTATTTCTTTGGACAGTATATTCTAGAACTTTATGGAATAGAATTTATAGAAGGGCTCACTTCTTTAAAGATTCTTTTAGGCTGCCAACTGGTAAATGCAGTTACAGGAGCAGGGCTGAATTTAATGGCAATGACAAAATATGAACAAGAAACCCTAAGAATTATTTTCATCTCACTAGTTCTTAATATAGTATTGAATTTAATTCTTATACCGAAGTTCGGGATGGAAGGAGCTGCTATAGCCACAGGCTTTACAACGGTATTTTGGAATACTTGGGTTTACTTATTTGTAAGACGAAAACTTAGGATAGACCCTTCAGTAATTTTTTTAGTAAAAAAAAGATTAAATTAAAAGTTCTAGAAATAACATTTAACTACTAATCAAAAGCTTTGATTGACAACAAGAAAAAAGATTTTTTAGATATTTTGCTGGTTCTGGCCAAGAACAAAATGGTTATGATAAAAATTGTTCTCAGCACAACGATAATAGCGCTTATTGTTTCTTTGGTGTGGCCTAAAACATACCGTTCATCATCAGAAGTTATACAAACTAGAGAAAGTGTGGGTGGGTTAGGAAGCTTGCTACAAAATTTTGGATCAATTTCTCCTGGACAAAATAAAATAGGTGGAGAAACAATCTTGGTTATATTGAATAGTAAATCGTTAAAAACGAAGATAATAGATGAGTTTAATTTAGTAGACGTTTACGGAACTGATATTAAAGAGAATCTATTGCAAATTTTGAGTGGCGTAATAACAGTAGAGGCCAAAAGAGAAGGGGGATTTGGATTTAATCCAATTGTTTCAGTTAAAATTTTTGTTGAAGATGAAAGCCCTAGCAGAGCTAAAAAAATCAATGATTTTATAATAACTGAGTTGATTAATTCGATAGAGGAAATAAACAATAAAACAGCTAGTGAAGGTTTAGAAATTTTGCAAATTAGAGTGGATCAAAACCTTTTAGATTTAACAACAGCTGAAAAGGAACTAAACCAGTTTCAAAATCAATATGGAATAATTGAGTTGGATTCTCAAGTCGAGCTAATGATAGAGACTCTTGCTGAGCTGAAGGCGAAAATAATAGAAAAAGAGATAGAGCTTAATTTTGCTTCTTCAAATTTCAATGAGAATTCATCAAGTTTTTTGACACTACAACAAGAGAAAGAAATAATTGAGGAAAAGTACTATGAGTTAGTGCAAAAGTCCAATGAAGTGACTCCAGAAGCTGATGGATTTTATGCTCTTGGCGAACTACCGGATCTAGCATTGAGGTATTATCAATTGAGAAGAGAGGTTGAAATACAAAACAAGATCTATCAAATTCTTATACCACAGCTAGAGCAACAAAAATTATATTTAAGGAATGAAGGAAGTGGTATTAGAATTGTCGATTTCCCCGAAACTCCTACATACAAACACTCCCCAAAACGAGCTTATATTGTAATTGCGGCTTTTTTATTTTCTGTTTTTCTTGGGTTATTGATCATCTTTATAAGGGACTGGTACTTGAATGGAGATAAAGAGTTTAAGAATAGAATTGATGATTTAGGACGTGCAATCACTAAAGTTTGATCAATAGATCAAATATAAAAATTGTATCCCTATGAAAGATAGTTACTTATATATTTTAATTTACCCTATTATCTTCGGAATGTTCTTGGGGGGTATATTAAACTTGTCGGAAAATTCGTCTTTACCGCTATCAATTTTTCAGTTATCACTAATATTCGCTTTTGCTTTCGCTGTACTAAATAGATTAGTACAGCAAGACACTTCGTATTATAGTGCTGGTTATTTTCCGATTATTTTAGTTTTTATGGCGGTTATTTCATTTTCATTAATTTATTCTTCTGATCAAATAAATGGAACATTAAAATTATTCAGATTTATAATTTTATGCTTATTTATTTTTTTTCTTTCTAATGTAATTATTGAAAAGAAATCTATTTATCGTTTATTGGTCTTTACAGCTATAATGGGATCTATTATTAGCCTGTTTTCAGTATTTGAATATGTGCTGAATCCTGAAATTGCAATACAAAATTTTATAAATAGCGGGATAAAAATAGAAAGAACTGATGCGGAGGGCTTGTTCTCTGATCCAAATAGATTTGCAGCAGCATTAATTTTACCTATTGCCTTCACTTTTACTTTATCTAATACTGGAAATAACACAAGAATAAAGATATTTGCTTTGATCAGTTTTGTGATAATGATGGGAGGTGTTCTTACTACCTATTCGAGAAGTGGACTTTTAGCAATACTATTAGCCCTCATAATTATTATAATTAAGACGAATAAAACCAGATTGCTCATAGTTTTAATTTCATCATTTCTTCTTATGGTTTTATTAGTTCCTAGCATGAGATATTTGGCTATTTCTTACTCGGAAAGGTTTATCAGTCTGTTTTCTGGATCAATTGATGCCTCAAGTAACATTAGAATTATGCTTGCGATTGGAGCAGTTATGATTTTTGTAAATTCCAAAATGCTTGGTACAGGGTTTGAAAGTTTTAACGTAGAGTTTAGAAAGTACTTTGACTCTCTTGAAACTTTAGGAGTGGAAGAATCCCATAATATCTTCTTGACAATTTTTTCAGAACTAGGTTTAATAGGAGGACTAGTCTTTATATATATCGTAAGAATGATAATTATAGATTCAAAAAAATGTATCGATATGTCAAAATCAAATGATGAAAGAGAAATATCAATCACATTGATGTCAAGCCTTTGGGGTATTTTGCTATTTTACCAGTTTTATGGAGACGCATTATTTGATAATATATTAATGCTAATAATAGGCCTTAGTTTTGCCATGAAAAAGATTTTGTATAAAGAGTAGATAATGAAAGCAGATTAGTTATATGCCTGGATTTGATTTATTAGCAATATTCCTAATTCCTAATAGCCACTATAGTAGTAATTACGCTTGCAACGGCAGAAATTGCCCCAACTATTAAGCTAACACGACTATTTTTTAAATTTTCCCGTTGTATCTGGTAATTTCTTCCTGTACTCACATCTTCGAGAGGTTGACGATCTACAAAAATGATATCACCGGATTCGATTTCGTTACTTTCTGCTTTATACCAACTTCTGCTACCTGCTTTTATAATAAAAATACGATCTAGGTCGGCAGCTAGGGTAATACCTCCGGCTTCTGAGATATAGTCTTGAGCATTTTGTTGAGATTGAAAGCTGTATAGTCCGGGATTATTAACCTGCCCCATTAAAGTAACTGAATTATTATTTTTTGGGATGTAAATCTTGTCTCCATCAGCAATAGTAGTTGATTCTAGAACTTGAGAACGAGTTAAATTTAGTGGAACTCGATTTATTCCCAATGTTCTTTCAAGGTCTAAATAATCAAATCCTTCTATAAATGAATCAGTTGTTCTAGTAAGCAATACGGGATTGAAATCATTTGCATCAGGCACATCCTTTTGGCTAACTTCATTTCTTATGAGGTAAGCTCCATTTGGAAGTGCATCAGAGGTAAGTCCACCTGCTTGCTTTAGAATATTATCAATAGAAGTGTTTCCCTCAGTTATAAAATAGTTTCCCGGAGCGGATACTTCTCCAAATATCCAAACAGAAGAAGTTTTTTCTAAATCACTAAAAGGAACAATGATATTACTATTGGGCTTAAGTTTGGTTTCATCAAATGAATCAGCATCATAACGATTGCTGTTATCTTGAGTAGTATTAAGATATACAAAAGAAGAATCTGCGTCGTAACGCACTCCTCCCCCAATCGAGATTAGGTCTTCAATGGTATCGCCGGGCTTGTATGGAACACGAATGGGATTATTGATTGCTCCGGAAATACTTACAAATGGATAGTGTTCTGTGTTATTTGCAATATAAACGCGGTCTCCATCTCGAACATATGGGTTCATCGATTGATCACCGCTTAATAAATAACCCTGTAAGTCAACCAAAGAAATATTGGTGCTTTTTGAAGTAACTTTAAGATTTCTGAGATTATATCGAGAAGTTAGTTTTTTATACTCTGCTGAAAATTGGTCTTCTTCATTCTCTTCAACAAAATTTTGAATTCTGTTTAAGTTAAGCCCTGTAAATGTAGTTCGCTCATTTACATTAGATTGAGGACTTAATTTATCAATTGAAATAAGAGGAATTTTAGCTTGCCCATCGAGAGTAATACCGGTTACTAAAAAGTCAAATCTTGTGCCTGCGGGTAATACATAGCGCCCAGGGTTTGGAATGTTACCGCCTACATGAACGGTTACAGGTCTTGGGCGATCAATTGTGATGGAAACAGTAGTATTTTTTAATTGTTGGTCAAATTCCGAAATGATCTTGTCCGAAGCTTCTTGTAGCGTTAGTCCTTTTACAGAAACTATACCTAACGTAGGAATTGCTAAATCTCCTAAGGGATTGACCATGAGTGCACGATAAGCAAACTCAACAAGACCGTTTCCATAAATAGAAAGTACATCGTTTGGTCCAAGCAGATATTCATCTGGATTCAGGTAGTCATCAATGGGTGTGAGGTTTGCCCCCAAAGAAAGCGTTACCTGATCTACAAAATAGGTATTTAATCCGGAGCTGGTTTGTACTTGCTCACCTTGATTATTCCTTTGCTGAGCAAATAAAGTGCTTGCTGAAAAAGATACAGTAACCATTAAAAATAATAAGCACTTAAAAAACTTATTTATAGACATGTACTAAGAGTTTTTTGATTTGACCGGCATTCGCGCCATAATGATTCCCGCAATAACGGAAAGCGCTCCAATATATTGAAATAGAGTGAGTACTTCACCCAAAATTATCACTCCAAAAAAGAGTCCAAGAACAGGTACTAAATTTTGATAAGCGGCAGTTCTTACAGCACCGATTTTTACAATACCATTGTTCCATATAAGATAAGCTAACCCTACGGAAAGCAATCCGCTGTAAACAACTCCACCGTAAGCCTGTGTTGATATGGAGCTCCAGTCGAGTTTAAGTAAGAAAGGGATTCCTACCAATGAAAGGCAGATAAAACCTATCAAAGACATAAAAGCTGAAAACTGAGTAGAGTTATAGAATTTTAAATATCTCTTCGAGAAAATGGTATAAACAGCCCAAACTACTGCGGAGAGAATAGTGATTATGTCTCCTAAAAATGTATCAGATTGAAAAGATATATCATTACTACCACCAATAACGATAAAAGCGACTCCCAGAAAAGCAAAAAATACGCCTATTGATTTAAGCGGTGTAAGTTTTTCTTCTGTGAAAAATTGAGACAATAAAGCCACCCAAATTGGAATGGTTCCTAACATTACGGAGGCATTGGCTGCTTTTGTAAGATTTATACCTACAATAAAGAGTAATTGATAGAGTAGATTTCCAATTAACCCAATTCCCACTAAAGCCCAAAAATGTTCTTTTTTAACTTTCAGAGAATAGCCTTTTCGTCGAGCGGCGTAATACAACAATACAAAAGCGAGAAAAAAACGAATGGCGTTAAAACTGTAAGGATCAATTTCAGCAAGTGAAATTTTTACAACGCTGAAGTTTAACGCCCAAATTATTGCTACAGCAATTAAAGTAAGATCTGTGAAGTATTTTTTGATCAATCCCGTAAATTTAAAAACAGAAAATACGACAAACCTGACTATAAACCGATCTCAACAAAGAGAATCTTTAAATGATCAGGCTTTAGCCGGAACTTCTTTTCCTTTGCCTAGAGTTTTATTGATGTATAACTGCTGTACAATTGAAAGCACGTTGAAAATCAAATAGTATAAACTCAATCCCGATGCAAAACTGTTGAATATAAATAGCAACATAACCGGGAAAATATATTGTAATACTTTCATTTGTTGAGCCATAGGATTGCTTCCTCCGCCTCCACTCATACCACCGGTAAGTTTACTTTGAAACACCATAGCTAACGACATCAATAGCACAAAACCACCAATTGCATCACCTAAAAAAGGGATAGAAAACGGAAGATTTATGATGTAGTCCGGAGCAGAGAGGTCGCTTGCCCATAAAAATTCTTCTTGACGAAGAAGAATTGAATTTTGAAAAAATCTCCAAAGAGTAATCAAGATCGGAAATTGAAGAAGGTTCGGTAAACAGCCACCAAGTGGATTTACTTTGTTCTTCTTATAGATCTTCATTGTTTCTTGTTGCTGCTTCTGAGGATTGTCTTTGTACTTATCCTGTATCTCTTTTAATTGAGGCTGAAGCTCTCTCATAGCTGCCATACTCTTGTAACTCTTAAATGTAAGAGGAGATAGAACTAATTTTACAGAGGCAGCAAAAATGATAACCAGCACTCCATAATTACTTATAAATCCACTAAAGAAAGTGAAGAATGGAATTACAATAAAGCGAACAAAAGGATCTGAGAAAAAGCGTAACCAGTTGTATCCAACTTCAACCATATCATATGCGTGCTCGTCCACTTGTTTGATTTCATAATACTTAAGTGGCCCTACAAATAATTTGTATGATAGATTACCGTCATCAGGAATAGCAGATGTTATAGCTGAGGTATAACGGTGCTTTTGGAAAGGATCGTCAGAACCACCGGTAACTTCTCCTGTTAAAAATGCACTCTCCGTTGGTTGAAGAGGTTTCATAAATTGCGTGAAGAACTTTGTTCTTGTAGCTGCCCAATCAACATTGCCATTAAAGGTGTCTTCTTGTCGGCCGGGATCCTCAACTTTAAATTTTTCAAGTTCATCACCCAGGTAAACATAAGCTGAGGCGTCTACACCTTCTTGCTTTTTATCTTTTTCAGAAGAATTGAGTTTTGAATTCCAACCAAAATCAACAGCCCTGCCAACTATGTAATCGCTAATGCCGATAAACTGGGCATTAAAATCAATTTCGTAAGTATCAGCTAAAAAAGTGTAAGTGTAAGCTATTTGTCTTCCGTCGCTGAGTTGTAAAGTGTACTTAAGCTCTCGTGTATCACCTTCATTTAAAGTAAAAGAAGAACCTGTTGTAATTTGCGTAAACAACAGGTTACGTGTGTCGACATTAAGATTGTCTGTAGATAAAAAACCAAAATTATAAGCAGACCTTGAAGTATCTGAAATCAACTGAAAAGGATTACCATCCCATGTTTTATATTCAGAAAAAGTAAAAGAAACCGGACCAGCACCTTGGTTCGAGAAAACAGCAGTGTATAAAGGAGTGGTTACTGTAAATTCGGATTTTTCTGATGCTTGAGAAGTTGAAAAAATTCCGCTTTGAGGAGCTTTTATTTCCGTTGATTGGTTTTCTCTTATACCGGCTTGAGAAGGTTGAGTTGGTTCTTGTTCAACAACAGGTGTTTTTTGTGGATTAACAGCTTCAATTTGAGCAAGACTGTCTTGGCGAGCACGGTCAGCTATTTGGGCAGCTCGTTCTTCTTCGCTAGGCATGCTAACGACAAACCAAGCTACCATAATTAAAAAAATCAGTCCAAGGCCGGTTGCGGTATTTTTATCCAAAAGTCAGCGTTTAAAAATTTTGTTGTATAGAAAGCAGTCGAGTACGGAGTTCATCCAGCATAGTTACTATGTTATCTTGCACCTGTGAAAAATCGAGATCAGTTTTTCGAGCAATCAACACACAGTGAATTCCGATATTAAGCTCATTTGCCATATCAATAATGCGGTGTTGATGTAAACGAAATACTTCTCTCATTAATCTTTTAGCAGTAACACGCTGTACAGCGTTGCCAGTTTTTTTAGGTGAGATGAATCCGATTTTAAAATCCTCATTTGAGGTAGAAAACGTAATGTAGCGAAAGTTCACGCTTGGTGATTTAAGCATCGACGATCCAGAAAATAAATTCTGGAAATTTCGCCTACCACGTAAGATTCGAGATTTAGGTAAGGTAAATCTACGAGTAGGAGCAACAGTTATGTTACTTTGCTCCTTTTTTCTCATCACTTACACTCAGCTTGTGGCGCCCTTTAGCTCGACGACCAGCAATAACTTTGCGTCCGTTTTTTGTAGACATACGCTCTCTAAAGCCATGCTTATTCTTGCGTTTTCTATTACTTGGTTGAAATGTGCGTTTCATTAGATCAGGATGTTTTTTGCGTTCAATTCGTATCCGAAAAAGGCTTTAAATATAAGGATAATATCTTAAAATCTTAACTATATTTTTCGATATTATTTCAAAGCTAACAAAGAGTATAGAAGTACTTAATTTGTCGCATTTTTGAGCATGGGTAATTCAAAACAAAGAACCTTTAGGAACAAACTTCACGAAGTAATTTTTGAAGCTGATACTGGAACAGGTAAGTTTTTCGATCTGTTTTTAATGTTGAGCATTCTCGCTAGTGTAACTATTGTTGCATTAGATAGTGTTGCTGAACTAAGGTTAGAATACGGTTCTCTGTTTATAAAACTTGAATGGTTTTTTACCATTTTGTTTACAATAGAGTATATATTGAGAATAATTTCTGTGCAAAGAGCCAGTGGGTATGTATTCAGTTTCTTTGGCTTGGTAGATTTATTTTCCATTCTTCCTACCTATTTAAGTCTATTCATTCCGGGAAGCCAATACTTGTTGGTGATTAGAATATTGAGAGTACTTCGCGTTTTTAGAGTGCTAAAGTTTACTCAATATCTAATTGAAGTAGATCAGCTTCGGCAAGCTATGCGCTCGTCGAGAAGAAAAATAACTGTGTTCGTTTTTACGGTAGTTACTATTGCAGTTATTGTGGGATCAATGATGTATGTTATCGAAGGTCCGGAGCATGGTTTTAGCAGTATTCCAAGAGGGATATATTGGGCTGTTGTAACTTTAACAACTGTAGGTTATGGTGATATTTCACCCAGTACTCCCATTGGGCAAATGTTCGCTGTTCTTATTATGATTTTTGGATATGGAATAATTGCAGTACCTACAGGAATAGTAACTGTTGAATTGGGTAAAGTTAGTACAACAAAAGACTTAAGCACTGAGGTTTGCCCTTTTTGCTCGCGTGAAGGTCATGACAATGACGCTAAACACTGTAAGTATTGTGGGAATAAGTTGAATCCTTAATTTTTCGGTTTAGGAAAAAACAAATTTACCGTGGTTCCTTGTTCCTTTTTTGAGTTAATGGAAAACTGCCCACCTTTTTGAATAAGTAAACGAAGCGCTTCAACAAGGCCGATACCAAAACCACTTACGTTATTGGCTGAGTCATTATCTCCGGATTCTACCATTTCTAGATTGTTAAGAGATTTGAGTTTGTCTGAAGGAATTCCAACTCCATTATCCGCAACAGAGATCATTATATGTTCCTCTGAGCTTGCATTCGGCTTTTCATCTTTGAAAAGAATTTTAACCTTACTTTGATTCGAGGAAAACTTTATTGCATTAGAAACTACATTGCCTACAATATTGATAAGATGATTTGGGGCTAAATTGTGAATGGTCGTCTGATTCGTGTACTTGTTGGCAAAGCTTAATTCAATGTCTTTAAGTTTACTCTGCATTGCGTATAAAGATTTTATTCGTTCAATGATTGTGTCGATATCTGTCGTATGTTGCTGATCCGTGTTATCAATTTCATTTTTTAAGCTCTGTTCGGCATAGTCTAATAAATTTTTAGAGGATTGCTTGATCAGTCCAAGATTTCGCAACAGTTTTTCGTCGCTAATTTCCAGCTCTATAAGGCTTGCAAAACCAATAATTCCGGAAAGAGGACCGCGAATGTCGTGGCGGATTTTTGTTACAAGACTATCCTGGTTTATAAGACGAGAGTTTGCTTGAGCAAGCTCCTTTTTATGATTTAGATAAGCAGATATTTGTTCACTCATCACTGTAAGGCTTTTTATTTGATTGTCTGAAAGCTCGAGCGCTTCTGTATGTAAGAGACAAAGAGTGCCAATGTAATTTCCGAGTTCATCTTTGAAAGGAAAGCCTAAATAATATTCAAGAAATGGCGAGCCTGTAACTAAAGGATGATCTTTAAATTTAGAGTCTTCACGAAAATCTCTTATTTCATACACTTCTTCTGTTTTGATGGTAACAAAACAGATAGATTGTTCTACGGGGATGTGCGCAAATTTCATCCCGCATTCGGCTACAGTCCATTGATTTTCATCATCAATTAAATTGATTTGAGAATACAATGCGCCTGAAATCAAGCAAGCGAGTTCTGAAAACCCGGAAAGCACGCTATCATTTTCGTTATAATCTATTGCTAAGTCTAGTAAAGACGAGGCACGTGTAGTTTTATCAACCCTCATTTCTTCCATAAAAAATCCATTTATTAACCCTGAAAGACGTATCAACCAAAATTGTTAGAGTACTGATTTATTAAATAAATAGTACTTGTTAAATGAAGTTACGTATTTGACACAATTTGGGATTGGTTGATATAAAGGCGACCTTAAGAAAACAAGTTAAAGGTCAGGTATCGGCATTTTTAGTATAAGTACAGTATTTGTTTTCCCTTCTCTAGTTTGTAATACACAATTTTTAATTTTCACAGCCGAAAAGATAACAGTTCACATTCTGTGGATGTAGTCTGTACATGTGATCAAGATTTATATTTTTATAATGGAATACGGTAAAGTAAAATGGTTTGATGTTGAAAAAGGATTTGGATTCATCGAACCTGAAAATGGAAGCAAAGATGTTTTCATGCACAGAAACAACATCGAGAACCTTGGTTTTAACGAAGGTATTAACGATGGTGAATCTGTAGAATTTAAAATTGAAGAAACTGATAAAGGACTTAGCGCAGTTGATGTGTACGTTCTTGAATGATCAGTAATTCAATGAATTGAATTTCAAAGCCCGGTTTCGAAAGGAATCGGGCTTTTTTTGTGCAGCTAGATTGAATCTATATATTTGATTGTTTTATCAATTATCCTTTTTAGAATAGGATAATCATTGTCCTTTGGCGATTTAGCTTTGTTGTCACTTTCATATTTTACCAATTGATCGTAGTAAATCTCTTCATCGAAATCCGACACAGATATAACTTTATCTATTGGGATAGCAACAAAACTCTTATCAAGCTCCTCGATTGTGAATTCATGTAAGAGTTTTCTGTATTCATATACATATGTAACATTTGCTATGAGTTGATTGTCATCTTTTTTTCTAAACCCACTAAATATTGGCCAAAGTAAAAAAGATTCATTTCCATGAGGTGAAAAAAAGTGAGTAGTTACAAGACCAATATAAACTTTGTAATTTGTGAGTGTTATAGCAACAAGGGAGTAGTTATTCGGGTCCTCCTTTTGTAAGCTTTTTAGGGATTCTAGTAATAATATTTCTATACCATCATTTCTGAGCATTATTTCTTTGTCAATGACACGAGATTTTTGAAACCAGAAATTGGACAAGAAAATAACTACTAATGTTGCCAAAAAACCTACTAAAGAAGGGTGTGCATTTGAGTCAATAAATTCAAGCCATTCAAGAAGACCATGAATCTGGATAGAAGAGTTTACGATAAGTTTATGACCAATACCTCCCAGAAAATAAATTATTGTCCCTGCAACTCCAGAAGCTAGAAATAGTTCTTGATTGTTATATTTAATTACTTTGTAGCGGGTATAATTAGAAAATTTTAGAGCTAAATATCCAGTAGTTAGAATTGCAAAGATTAGACTATAGCTTGTAGAGGGCAAATATTATGATCGTTTTAATCCGTTAATAGATATTTTGTTTCCTTTAATAGCTTTTGCTAATCTAGATTCACTGATCTTGCTAAGATATTCTCTACCCGAGCCATTACGAACAACCTCTGAAGGTTTAATCTTGATTCCACCTTTTCTGCCGTATTCGATATTTACTGAGGCCTTTTTCATAGTATCATAGTTTTTTAATGAAGTACCATTATGTAATAATGTGATTTTATTACAATAAGTCAACAAATAATTAATCTATTTATTATCGTAAATGATTAAAATCACTCCCAAACAACAGTAGTTCCTTCGTCTTCGCCATCCACTACGATCTTTTTGAAGTTCCCTTTTTTATTCATATTGAATACAATAATGGGTGTGTTATTTTCACGGCAAAGAGTGAAAGCGGTTAGATCCATAACAGAAAGGCGTTGTTTTAGTACATCATCTCCTGTGATCTGATCATATTTTTTTGCGTTACCGTTTTTCTCAGGATCGGAATCATAGATTCCATCTACTCTTGTACCTTTAAGAATTACATCCGCTTCAATTTCAATGGCACGTAGCGCACCAGCTGAATCAGTAGTGAAATACGGATTTCCTGTGCCTGCACCAAAAATAACAACTCTGCCTTTTTCCAGGTGACGAATAGCACGTCGTCGAATAAAAGGCTCTGCTATTGCTTCCATTCTGATCGCACTCATTAGGCGGGTTTTAACTTCTTGTCGCTCTAATGCATCTTGCAAAGCCATGCTGTTTATCATGGTAGCAAGCATTCCCATGTAATCGCCTTGTACCCGATCCATACCTTCGGTAGCCCCTTTAACGCCTCGAAAAATATTTCCACCGCCAATAACAATACAAACTTCAACTCCTTCCCTTTGTACACTCTTGATCTCTTCGGCATATTGAGTGAGGATATCACCATCAATTCCATGTCCTTGAGCTCCTAATAGTGCTTCACCGCTAAGTTTTAAAAGGATACGCTTGTATTTGTTTGCCACTGTAATTGGGTTTAGAAAGTTAAGATCAAAAAAAAGGCTGTTTTGAAAATTCAAAACAGCCTTAAGGTAAAGAAAAAATGATTAAGCGTCCTCGCCTAATTGAATTCTATGGAAAGACTTAATAAGTGGAGTGTTATTTTGCTCCAAGTATTGCTTAACGGTAATGCCGTTGTCTTTAACGAATTTTTGTTCCAATAATACACGTTCTTCGTAGAATCTGCGAAGTTTACCTTGAGCAGCTTTTTCAGCTATTTCAACAGGCTTTCCTTCGTTGATTAATTGCTCTTTAGCAATTTCCAATTCTTTTTCTACGGTAGTAGCGTCTACTTCGTCACGGGTAACTGCAAGAGGATTCATAGCGGCTACTTGCATAGCCACATCGCGAGCTACATCTTCGTTGGTGATGTCGCCTTCGAATTCAGCTAGAACTCCAAGTTGGTTTCCAGCATGGATGTAATCAATGATAGAACCTTCTGTAGTTACAAGAATACAATTAGATATCTCGATTTTCTCACCGATTTTACCAACCATTTCTTGTAAATGATCTTCAATTGATTTTCCATCAACATCAGCTTTTAGAAGCTCTTCGATGTTATCGATATCACCTTCGTAAGCAGCATTCAAAAATCCTTCAGCTTGCGCTTGAAAATCTTCATTACGTGCTACGAAATCAGTTTCGCAGTTAACTTCTATAGCTACAGCTTTTTTAGCGTCATCGCTAACTCTTGAAAGAATTAATCCTTCTTTAGCTTCGCGATCAGCGCGCTTGTCAGCAACTTTTTGACCTTTTTTACGGAGCAATTCAACAGCGGCATCAAAATCGCCTTCTGTTTCGGACAAAGCTTTTTTGCAGTCCATCATGCCCGCGCCGGTCATGTCTCTTAGTTTTTTTACGTCAGCAGCAGAAATACTCATTTCTCTGAATAGTGTTTTTGAAAGTTAAAATTATTCTTCTTCGTCAGTAGACTCTTTAGATTCAACTGCTTTTTCATCAGCTGAATCTTCTTTCTTCTTAGATTTCTTTTTGCGTGATCTAAGTTTTGTCTTAGCTTCCGGAGCATCATCGTCTTCGTCTTTTGCTTCGGTAGCTGCTTTTTCCATTACTTCTTCTTCCTGGTGAGCTTCTCTTTCAGCTGCGCCTTCGATGATTGCATCAGCAACTTGAGTAGAAACTAACTGAATTGTTCTTGCAGAATCATCGTTACAAGGAATAATGAAATCAGGAACATCCGGATCACTATTAGTATCAACCATAGCGATTACTGGAATATGAAGTTTAATAGCTTCATTTACTGCAAGGTGTTCTTTAATGATATCAACAACAAAAATTGCGCCCGGTAGACGTCCCATGTTGGCGATACCACCTAGAGTGTTTTCTAGTTTCTCTTGCTCACGTTCAAGCATTAAGCCTTCTTTCTTTGTAAGCTCGGCCATAGTGCCGTCTTTCTTCATTTTCTCAATTTCTTCCATACGGCTGATACTTTTACGAACCGTTGAGAAATTTGTAAGCATACCGCCTAACCATCTATGAGTAACAAAAGGCATTCCAGAACGGATTGCTTCTGTTTTGATGATTTCAGTTGATTGCTTTTTTGTGCCTACAAAAAGAATAGTTTTACCAGCTCTTGAAAGCTTTTGGATCTCGTCTAGAGCATCCTGTAAGTAACTCTGAGTCTTTTTAAGGTCAATGATGTGAATGTTGTTACGTTGCATAAAGATGAAGTCTTTCATCTTTGGATTCCAACGGCGAGTCAGGTGACCGAAATGTGCACCAGACTTTAATAGTTCTTCAATAGAAGCTGCTTTTGGCATTTTATTAAGATATGTGTTTAGGTTAATCCGCTATGTGGGTCAGCCTCAAAAACCAATCCTGATTCAAGATCAGGACACCAGGTTTTGAGTAGCCACATATGTGTGGTTTAAATTTGTTGTTGCGTAAATATTAACGCTTAGAGAACTGGAATTTCTTACGCGCTTTTGGCTGACCGTACTTCTTACGCTCTACCATTCTGTCATCACGTGTAAGTAAACCATGACTTTTTAATGCGTCATGTACTTCTTCATTCTCTCCATCCAGAGCGCGAGCAAGTGCATGTGAAATTGCTCCTGCCTGTCCTGATTTACCACCACCACGTACAGTAACTTTAATATCGAACTTGCCATCAAGTTCAGTTACGTTAAGAGGCTGTGTTGCTATGTTTTGCATAGCTTTTACAGGTAGGTACTCTTCAATTGGTAATTTGTTGATTAAGAATTCACCTTTTCCCGGCTTAATATATAAACGTGCCGTTGAGGTTTTTCTTCTTCCGATGTAATTAGCTTGTGCCATGTTATAAATCGATTAAAGCTCGATGATTTCAGGGTTCTGAGCTGTTTGGTTATGAACAGGTCCTGCATAAACTCGGATGTTCGTCAAAAGCTGACGACCAAGCTTAGTTTTAGGAAGCATTCCTTTAACAGCTTTCATTACAAGAGAGGTTGGATCTTTTTTCAACATATCTTCTGCACTAGTAAAGCGCTCACCACCAGGGTAAAAAGTGTGATGGAAATATGTTTTATCGGTCATTTTGTTACCGGTCAACTTTACCTTCTCTGCATTGATAACGATAACATTGTCACCGGTATCCATGTGCGGAGTGAAAGTTGGCTTGTTCTTGCCTCTCAAAATTGATGCTACAACACTACTCAAGCGGCCCAATGGCTGATCTTCAGCGTCGATCAAAACCCACTTCTTTTCAATGTCTGAAGGTTTTGCTGAGTATGTTTTAAAACTTAAAGTATCCACGATTAAACTCGTTTTTGTGTTTTCTTGGAAAGTCGAAAAAGATAGGGGTAATTCTGCTATGTATCAACATCTAATTAAATATTTAATTGCTAAATTTCCTTTAAACGATTTTAAGAGGGTATTCAATTAAAAATATTTTGATCTACTAGGAAGATACAGGCTAATTTATGTTGATTTTTGATCAATATGGATTAAATTAGTTATTGTTTAACAAAAATATGTCATGAGATTTTTATCACTTTTATTGGTTGCACTACTGTTTTCATGTAGTGAAAATGTAACCTCTACTAATCCCGTTCCTGAACTCACAGAAGAATTCGTTATCGATCATGGAGAGGAGTTGATCTTTGAAGGAACAGAGATAGCTATAGAATTTCTGGATGTTACAGATAATCGTTGTAATGTAGGTAACATCATGTGCGTTTGGTCAGGTGATGCAACAATTCTATTAGATATAAATGGAGAACAAGAGGAAATCAATCTCTACTACCCAGACCGAAATCATGGATGGCAGAATAAGCCTTTATCTGTTATTGAAGGGTATGAAATAAAACTTATTAGTTTGAGTCCTGAACAACGTAAAACTGGTGATGAACCAAAAAGTAATTACACGGCAAAACTATTAGTCACGCCTAAATAGTATTACTTAGCTTCTATCTTATCTCATAGAATTTCCCCATTTTGAAGGTCAACAAATCAAATGACCATGTTTAAAGGATTACGAACTGTAATTTATCCCGCTCCAGATCTCAAAAAAGCCAAAGAATGGTACATCGCAATTCTTGAGATAGAACCTTACTTCGATGAAGAGTTTTATGTAGGCTTTGATGTTGGTGGTTATGAGCTTGGTTTACAACCTGATCGGAATCCCGGAACAGTTGGATCTATTGTGTATTGGGGCGTTACTGATATTCAAGAAACATGGAGGAAGGTGATTGAACATGGAGCGATTGCTGATGAAGAGATTATGCATGTTGGCGGGAATGTGTATGTAGCCACTGTAATCGATCCATTTGGAAACTTATTCGGAATCATCCAAAACCCAAATTTTGAAGCAAAGGAAATTTAAATGTATAAAAATATTGGTTTAGCGAAAGAAATTGAATCGCCTGAAAATCCCGGAGCGCTTGAAAAGCGTGTATCGTTAATTCCCGGTGATGTTAAAAAGCTTGTCGATTTTGGTTGTAATGTATTTGTGGAATTTGGAGCTGGAGAAGGAGTAGGTTTTTCTGATAAAGAATATGTTGAAGCGGGCGCTAAGCTTCAGAACAATAAGGAGCTGTATCAAAACAAAGAAATGGTGATAAAATTCAAAGGGCCGGCAATGGAGAGCATTCCACTTATGAAAAAGAGATGTACATTATTTTGTATGGCGCATTTCAGTTCATTTCCAGAGCGAGCAAAATTACTGGAACACTCCAAGATTAATGTTGTGGCTATGGAATACGTGGTACAATCACCCGAAAAAATACCAAATAATCTGATACTTGGATTAATGGCAGCGGAGAATTGTCTGGAGCCTGATATCAGAAGAGCCGGAGTGAGCGGAGTCGAATTTCATGTAATAGGTTATAGTGAGAGAATAAGTGGAGCTGTTAGAAGATTCATGGATCATTCACCGAAAAGTTTGGTACTGCATCCAGAGGACGTAAGTATAGAAGAATTGGGTTCGCTGAACAGAAATTCAGTCATTGTATATGATTCTGCATCTTTTGATGATCCGAACAAGATCATCTCAAAAATAGAAAAGGGAAGAACATTCGATATTCATTCTTTTATAACTGATCATGGAGAGGAGGCATTAAGATATTACCGGCTCGTAAATCCGTATCAAAAATTCGGAAAAAGAAAGATCGAAGCGCTTCATGAAACAGGTAGAGCGGGTGTTCGATACGGATTGGAATTATTAACTGATAAGAGCTCTAAGAAGAAATCCTCGGAAGAAGCCGTTGCTGTAGTTCTAGGTTATGGAAATGTTGGAATGGGAGCCATTGATGAATGTCATAGAAATGGAGTAAGAACCATTCATGTGTTGGGTAAAGATCAAACTCAAAAAGGAATTATTGAAGACTACTTAAAAGAGGCAGATCTCATTATTAACGGAGCGGAACAGCCGGCTCATTTGCGGGGAGTAAATTACTTGGTAACAAAAGATCATGCAAAGAACTTACTGGAAAATGGAACCGTAGTAATTGATTTGGTGGGTGGAAGTGCAACAAACAGAAGCGCAGTTGAAAATGTAATTGAGTGTACTTATCTAACAGATCCATATTTTGAAGAAGACGGAGTTTTGTTCTCAGCATTA
>Ga0189275_100135_pt1 | contig 101214 bp, 100 predicted proteins | sample N19A6minimetaG_FD_130329 | JGI IMG/M metagenome (GOLD analysis project Ga0189275, IMG submission 130329) | Marine microbial communities from the Costa Rica Dome - N19 A6 mini metaG | ecosystem: Environmental > Aquatic > Marine > Oceanic > Photic zone | place: Costa Rica: the Eastern Pacific...
CTCTGCTGAAATTAATGTTGTCGAGACCGTTAATTTTGCCGACCCTAATAATATTATTGTTACGGTGACTGGTATTGGTAATTATCTCTATCAATTAAACGACCAGCCTTTTCAGACTTCGGGTACCTTCTACAATGTGCCTATTGGTTACAATACCGTAACCATTATTGATCAGAATGGTTGTGCTCAGATTACTAGAGAGGTTTTGGTGATTGATACCCCTAAGCACATGTCACCTAATGGTGATGGTCTGTACGATACCTGGCATATTACTGGTGTAGAAACGCTTCCTGGTACAGTAATTTATATTTTTGATCGGTACGGCAAACTGCTGAAAACCCTTTTACATACTTCTCCTGGATGGAATGGGTCGTACAACGGTAATCCTATGCCTGCTGGTGACTATTGGTACACCGCCAAAGTGAAACAAGACGATAACTACTTCGAAATTAAAGGGCATTTTGCGTTAAAACGTTAGTTATAACCTATACTTAACACTTTTTAATATTTTCTATACGTATCTTTGCACTCTCTAAAAATTGAGATGAAGCAAGTATTAAAATTTGTTGTATTTTTTATTTCACTATCTACCTACTCGCAGAATATTGTTGTAGATAGTCAAACCTATACTCCACAGCAACTTATAGAAGATATATTAATTGATAGTGATTGCATTACCAATATTAATGTAACCAATGTTGTTGGTGGCAATTTTGGAGGTAATGATCAAAGCTATGGCTATTTTAATGCCACAGGAACAAGTTTCCCTTTTGAAAGCGGTATAGTTTTAAGCACTGGCAGACTTATGAATGTACCTGGTCCAAATGATAACCTAAGTGATGATGATGCCGCAAATTGGGCTGGAGATATTGATTTAGAAACTGCATTAAATGAAAACCAAACTTTTAATGCTACAATACTAGAGTTCGATTTTACTGCTGTTGCATCACAAGTTAGTTTCCGTTATTTATTTGCTTCAGAAGAGTATCAAGAAAACAATGCTAATAGTTGTGAGTATTCAGACTTATTTGGTTTTCTAATTCGACCTACAACTAGCCAAAATCAATATGAGAATATTGCTTTAGTACCAGACACCACTATTCCTGTAAAAGTAACAACTGTGACTCCTGGTGTTCCTGGATCTTGTCCTCCTCAAAACGAAATTTACTTCGGATCATACAACGGAACTAATTCACCAATAAACTTTAATGGTCAAACAGCTGTTTTAACTGCCACAGCAAATGTTGTCCCTAATCAGTCATACCATGTGAAACTCGTTATTGCAGACGAGCAAAATTATCGTTATGACTCAGCTGTGTTTCTTGAGGCTGGAAGTTTTCAACTATCAACAGATTTAGGTCCAAACAGACTTATTGCTACTGGAAATGCATTGTGCGAAGGCGAAACTTTAGAGCTTAACGCCAATCATCCTGCTTTAAGTTCTTACAGTTGGTACAAAGATGGTATTTTACAAGAGACAACACCTAACTGCTTAAACTGTGGATATTATACAGTAACAGAACCTGGAACTTATAATGTTGAAGTTACTATTTTAGATGACTGTATTTCTTATGGAGAAATTATCGTTGAATACGCTCCTGTCCCACTCGGTCAAGACTCAATTTTAACGGAATGTGATGTTGATACTGACGGTTTAACAAGCTACAATCTTTTTGATGCTGAAAATGATTTAACCAATAACAATACTGATTTAATCGTTTCAAATTTTTTCTTAACTGAGGATGACGCCCTAAATAATACTAATCCTATTACAGATCCTATAAGTTTTCAAAATACGGAAGCTTTTCAAAATGTATTTGCTCGTGTAGTAAATGCTGCCAATTGTTTTGATGTTGTTGCGCTAGAATTACAAACTACAAACAATACAATTTCAATTCCAGATTTGGGAGCTTGCGATGGCATGGATAGGGATGGTTTTGCCACATTTACCTTAAACAATATTGAAGCTTCCATTATCGCTCAAATTCCCACAGGATCGCAAGTAACATATTATGAAACCCTTGAAAATGCTTTAAGTGAAAGCAATCCTTTACCAAATAATTACACCAACATAATTGCGGATACTCAAACCATTTTTGTAAAAATTAAAAACGATAACCAGTGTTTCAGCATTTCAACAGCAAATCTTAATGTACTTTACACTCCTGTCTTAGAAGCAGACGGAACGTTAATTTATTGTACAAATACGTTTCCTGAAACCATTACACTTCATGGAGGCGTTTTAAATGATTTACCAAACAATTACTACTATGAGTGGTACTTTAATGGTGCTTTGACAGATGTTGACACCTCATTCAATGAAATTAATGAAGCAGGAAACTACACCGTAATTGTTACCGATCCTAACGGTTGTTCTTCAAGCCGAACACTAACAGTAAATGCATCTGAAACTGCTATTATTGAAAGTATATCTATTGAAGGTATTTTTCCAAATAATACAATTACCGTAAATGTTACTGGACAAGGCTTTTATGATTATGCCTTAGATGATATTAATGGCTTTTACCAAGAGAGTAATGTATTTACTAATATTCCTGAAGGTGAACATATAATTTACATAAATGACAGGAATGGTTGTGGCATCGTTGAAGAAACTATAACAATAGTTGGTATTCCAAAATTCTTTACACCAAATGGTGATGATGTCAATGACACTTGGCAAATTGTAGGCACCAATACAAATCTCAACCAAATTGAAAGCTTAGAGATTTTTGATCGCTACGGAAAAATAATGCTGCAATCGTATTCTGGTGGTTTTAGTTGGGACGGAAATTATAAAGGCAATCCTATGCCTTCAAGCGATTATTGGTATATCGTAAAGTTTAGGCAAGATGCTAAAGACTACGAAATTAAAGGTCACTTTGCCTTAAAACGTTAATTGATTACTGCCAATCTTTATCGTAAATTTGTGCTATGCGCTTTAAGATAGAATCAGAATTTAAACCTACAGGAGACCAACCCGAAGCTATAAAACAATTAGCTGGTGGCATCACTCAAGGTGAACGCTACCAAACCTTACTTGGTGTTACAGGTTCCGGAAAAACATTTACCGTTGCCAATGTTATTGAAGAAGTACAACGACCAACCTTGGTATTGGCACATAACAAAACCTTAGCTGCGCAATTGTACTCGGAGTTCAAACAGTTTTTTCCTAATAATGCTGTTGAATACTTTGTATCGTATTACGACTATTACCAACCAGAAGCTTATATTCCTGTTTCTGGTGTTTATATAGAAAAAGATTTATCTATAAACGAAGAAATTGAGAAGATGCGATTGAGCACAACCTCTTCTCTACTCTCTGGACGTCGTGATGTGCTGGTTGTTGCATCAGTGTCATGTTTGTATGGTATTGGTAATCCTGTTGAATTTCAAAAAAACGTAATCACACTAGAGCGTGATCAAATAATTTCCAGAACCAAACTTTTACATCAGTTAGTTCAAAGTTTATACTCTCGTACCGAAGCCGAATTTAAAAATGGAAACTTTAGAATAAAAGGAGATACTGTAGATGTCTTTCCTGGTTATTCTGACAACGCATTCAGAATTCATTTTTTTGGAGATGAAATTGAAGAAATTGAAGCCTTTGATCCGTATTCAAATGAAGTGATTGAGCGCTATGATAGATTAAACATCTATCCAGCCAACATGTTTGTAACCTCACCTGATGTGCTGCAAAATGCTATTAGAGACATACAGGATGATTTAGTAAAACAACACGATTATTTTAAAGACATAGGTAAACATTTAGAAGCTAAACGTCTTAAAGAGCGTACTGAGTTTGACCTTGAGATGATTCGTGAGTTAGGCTACTGTTCTGGTATTGAGAATTATTCGAGATACTTAGATGGCAGAGCTCCTGGCACAAGACCGTTCTGTTTACTCGACTATTTCCCAGATGATTATTTAATGGTTGTAGACGAAAGTCATGTTACCATTTCGCAAGTGCATGCCATGTATGGTGGTGATAGAAGTCGTAAAGAAAACCTGGTAGAATACGGTTTTAGATTGCCAGCTGCCATGGATAACAGACCTTTAAAATTTGAAGAATTTGAAGCGTTGCAAAATCAGGTCATTTATGTTTCAGCTACTCCAGCCGATTACGAAATGCAAAAAACAGATGGAGTTTACGTTGAGCAAGTTATTAGACCGACTGGTCTATTAGATCCTATTATTGAAGTACGTCCAAGCTTAAATCAGATTGATGATTTAATCGAAGAAATACAAGAGCGTGTAGAAAAAGACGAACGTACTTTAGTTACGACATTAACAAAGCGTATGGCAGAAGAATTGGTAAAATACTTAACACGCATTGCCATTCGTTGTCGTTATATTCACAGTGATGTAGATACTTTAGAACGTGTAGAAATCATGCAAGATTTACGTAAAGGGATTTTTGATGTTTTGGTTGGTGTTAACCTATTGCGAGAAGGTTTAGACTTACCTGAAGTATCTTTAGTGGCTATTTTAGACGCTGACAAAGAAGGTTTCTTACGTTCTAATCGTTCTCTAACCCAAACTGTTGGTAGAGCGGCGAGGAACTTAAATGGTAAAGCGATTATGTATGCAGACACTATTACCAAAAGCATGCAACAAACCATAGACGAGACTAATTACAGGCGCGAAAAGCAAATTGCTTATAACACGGCAAATAAAATTACACCAAAGGCACTAAACAAAAGTTTAGACAGTGCTTTAGCTAAAAACTCTGTTAGCACATACAAAACAGAACTCGATGCCAAATTAGCAGCAGAACCAGAAAGCGAATACTTAACTAAAGCTCAACTCGAAAAGAAAATAAGAGAAAAACGTAAGCAAATGGAACAAGCCGCTAAAGCATTAGACTTTATGGAAGCGGCTAAATTTAGAGATGAAATCACTGCTTATCAAGAAAAACTAGAAAAGCTGAAAGTAAAGTAGAAACTGGTTATCTAATTATATTGAACCTTAAAAATATCGATTAAGAAGTCTGGGGGCACAATTTTGTTAGGAAAACTGTCCATTAAATCTAAAACTCTGTTAATAGACTCATGGCTTAAACCCATACGTAACCCAAAATTATGAATCTTAGCTAGCTGCTTAGGAGATACTTTGTGGTCTAAATTCATTAAAAGTACCAATCTATGAAATTGAACAATGCGCTCACTATGTGTCTTTAAATGCACATAAGTTACAGGATGTTTAAAAAGATATTCAAAGTCTTCTTTAGAAATATCCAATTGCTTGGCTATACTAAACAAGAAATTATATTCTATAGTTTTAATATTTTCATCTGTTTGAGCAAAGGCAATCATCTCAGAAAGCAAACTCAATTTTTCAGCACGATTAATCATATTTAGAGGGAATTAATTTACAATGTAAAGTTAAAGAGGTACATTATTTTATTGTCGTTGATATAATGTATCTTGTCGAAAAATTAAATGTACTTAGTCGGTATTTTTAAACTTTTATCAAGCTCTAAAGCCTATAATAGTATGCGTTTCGCCCAATTTTTATTAATTTTTTGTCTACTTTTTTGTTTCAAAATAAAAGCTCAAAGCACTGCTTCTAAACAGGTTACAGCTTTTACTATTGAAGCACCTCAGCTAGATACTCTAAAAACAATTTGGGTGTATTTACCGAAGAATTATGAAAATTCTGAAAAAGCCTATCCTGTCATTTATATGCACGATGCTCAAAATTTATTTGATGATAAAACGTCCTATACTGGAGAATGGAAAGTAGATGAATACCTAGATACGCTCACTCAAAACGAAAGTATAATAATTGGTATAGAGCATGGCAATGAAAAAAGAATAGACGAATTAACACCTTATAAGCATGAAAAATATGGAGGTGGACAAGGTGAGACTTACGTAACGTTTATAAAAAACACTCTAAAACCACATATAGATGTTACATACCGAACTAAGTCAGAAGCGGAACACACTACTATTTTTGGTGCCTCTCTTGGAGGTCTAATATCCTTTTATGCTACAATTAAATATCCTGAAACATTTGGCAAAGCTGGTGTTTTTTCACCTTCTTTTTGGTTTAGCGAAAAGATTTATGATTTAGTAAAATCCGCTGACATACCAACAACTTCAAAATTCTATTTTTTAGTTGGTGATAAAGAAAGTGACACAATGGTTCCAGATCAAACCAAAATGGTAGAATTATTAAAATCTAAAGGAGTTAACGATAATCAAATAGAGAGTCACATTATAAAAAATGGTCAACATAATGAGAAATTATGGTCAGAAAATTTTGCAGCAGCTTATGATTGGCTATTTACAAAACAAGACTAAATTATGACAAATAACGATATTTTTAAAAAGCTAAGAGTTGCCCATAAACTTAGAGATGAAGACATTGTAAAAATCTTAGAACTTGTAGATTTTAGAATCACTAAAAGTGAACTTAATGCTTTTTTTAGACGTGAAGATCACCCTAAATACATGGAATGTGGTGACCAAATTCTCAGAAACTTCCTTAATGGTTTAATTATCCATTTAAGAGGTCCGATGCCAAAAAAGCAAAAAAAGACATCTTAAATTAAGAATATCATAAAAATAATTAAATTACTTTTTTGTTATACCCTTTGCATTTAAATTGCATCATAGAAATTGATTGACAGCATGTTTGAAACCTCTTCAAATTACACTCCTTTGTTAGATATTTCTGCAGAGGAAATTAAAGCACTGAACAAAAAATACAAGCCTTTATCTGCAAGTGAGCGCATAAAGCAATTGTACATAGATTTTGATATTGCTGATATTATGCTCACCAGTTCCTTTGCTGCAACTTCGGCATTTTTATTAAAGTTAATTTCAGATATTAATAATAAACAAGAAGTGTTTTTTATTGATACAGGCTATCATTTTGAAGATACTCTAAAATACAAGGCTACTTTAGAAAAACAATACAATCTCAATGTTACTTCTATTTCTGCAATTAAGGAAGAACACGAGTTTACAACCAAAGATGAAACCTGGAAAAAAAATCCTGATTTCTGTTGTTCAATCAACAAAGTTCAACCTTTGGAAACCATAAAGAAAAATTATAAAATTTGGATTTCTGGTTTAATGGAGTGGCAAAGTGATCATAGAGCGACTTTAGATATCTTTGAAGAACGTGGTAATATTTTAAAGTTTTACCCACTTTTAGACGTTAGCAAAGAAGAACGAGATGCCTTTATAGAAGAGCACAACCTTCCTTTCCATCCTTTAGTAGCTAAAGGCTATCATTCCATTGGTTGTACACATTGTACAGTTCCAGGAGAGGACAGAAGTGGCCGTTGGAACAACAATCCTAAAACCGAATGTGGATTGCATTTATAAAAATATTTAAGTATTTATATCATAAAAAAAGCGCCTTAATTAAGGCGCTTTTTCAATTCTATATTTATTCTTTTCTTAAGAAAGAACGTCTTGTACTTTATCAGCAGCTTCTTGGAATTCTGTAGCACTTAGTACATCTAAACCAGAGTTGTCAATTAAGTCTTTAGCAATATCTGCATTGGTACCTTGTAAACGTACGATAATTGGTACGTTAATGTTACCCATGTTCTTATATGCATCAATAACACCTTGCGCTACTCTATCGCAACGTACAATACCACCAAAGATGTTTATTAAAATTGCTTTTACGTTAGGATCTTTTAAGATGATTTTAAAAGCAGCTTCTACTCTAGCAGCATCAGCAGTACCACCAACGTCTAAGAAGTTAGCTGGATCACCACCTGCTTGCTTAATTAAATCCATAGTAGCCATTGCTAAACCAGCACCATTTACCATACAACCTACGTTACCATCTAGATCTACATAGTTAAGGCCTAATTCACCTGCTTCAACCTCAATTGGGTTTTCCTCACGCTTATCGCGTAATTCAGCTAAATCTTTATGTCTGTATAATGCATTAGCGTCTAAAGTAACTTTAGAGTCTACTGCCATAATTTTGTCATCACTTGTTTTTAAAACAGGATTGATTTCAAATAATGATGCATCAGATTTTACATATGCAGTGTAAAGAGACGTTACAAACTTTGTCATTTCTTTAAATGCTGTACCTGATAATCCTAAATTAAAAGCTACACGACGTGCCTGGAATGGCAAAAGACCTAATGCAGGATCTATTTCTTCAGTAAAGATTAAGTGAGGTGTTTTCTCTGCAACTTCCTCGATATCCATACCGCCTTCAGTAGAATACATAATCATGTTTTTACCACTACCTCTATTTAAAAGTACAGACATGTAGTATTCTTCTGGTTCGTTATCACCTGGATAGTATACATCTTCAGCAACTAAAACCTGGTGTACTTTTTTACCTTCTGCAGAGGTTTGTGGTGTTACCAAATTCATTCCGATGATTTGACCAGCAAGATCTTTAACCTCATCTAAATTTTTGGCAAGTTTTACACCTCCACCTTTTCCACGTCCACCAGCATGAACCTGAGCTTTAATAACATGCCAACCTGTGCCTGTTTCTTCAGTTAATTTCTTAGCTGCTTCTACAGCCTCATCAGCACTTTGAGCCACAATTCCGCGTTGAATGCGCACTCCAAAGCTGTTTAGTAATTCTTTTCCTTGATATTCGTGTAAATTCATGTGTGATCTGAAATTAATTCGTTACGCAAAAATACATATACGCTTAGTTTAAACCAATAATTTTCGGGTTGAATTTTTAATCCTTTTTTTTAAATGAATATACTATGATTTATTCAAGTTTTTTATAATAGAAAATGCACTATCTACATAAGCATCTTCAACCACAATTGTAAACTCGTTAGTAGTAGAAATAACCTCGTATAATGCCACATTTTGCCATGCTAAACGTTTTAAAATTTGATAATATAACCCAGCAACTGTCGTATTGCTTTTTGGTAAGGTTAAACTAATAGCAGATAGATTTTCTTTTACAGCAATACACTCTTCATTTTTAAAACTCTCTTGTACCGAAGTTCTTTCTGAACTAGAAATAATAATATTGCTTTCTAAAATACCTCTTGTAAAGGTGTAAAACACATTACTCTTATCTTTTATTTTAGTAAGAATTGCTGCCTGACTATCTACTAAGGTATTTGAATTTTTATACGTAAAGTCACTTAAATTAGAACGCAAGGTAATATCTCCTAACTGTCCGAGAAGCGTATCTAATTTATAATAAGGCTTACTGACCTCTAAACGATCTTTAAAGCGTCGCAATGCCATCATAATAGCACCTGTTTTTACTGGCTTTCCTAATTTTTTAGACACTTCATTTTGCAAGGCTTCTGCCAGTGCTGAATAATTAATAATTTCTTTTGCTAGACCTTCTTCTAAAAAGGGTTGTTCTAATACAATACTCTCTACACAAGATGCAATTGTCTTCATTTTGTTAATTATTTAACTTAATGTGTAAAATTAGTAAATATTCAACAATAAATTCCATTATAAAGTATCTAACTCTATGTTTGTGCTCTCATTTAAAAGAAATTAATGGACAACAATACATTACTACAAATTGCTAAAGAATACGGAAGCCCAGTTTATGTTTATGATGCTGAAAAAATTACATCACAATACAAGCGTTTAACCAAAGCTTTTAATTCTGTAAAGAACCTAAGAGTTAACTATGCAGTAAAAGCTCTTTCTAACATATCTATACTGAAACTATTTAATAGCATGGGTTCTGGATTGGATACAGTATCTATTCAAGAAGTTCAACTTGGCTTAAAAGCAGGATTTAAACCTGAAGATATAATTTATACTCCTAATGGAGTTTCTCTGGAAGAGATTGAAAATGTTGCAGAATTAGGTGTTCAAATTAATATTGATAACCTTTCCATTTTAGAACAATTTGGTTCTAAACATCCTAATATTCCCGTTTGTATAAGAATAAATCCACATGTTATGGCTGGTGGTAATACCAATATATCTGTTGGTCATATAGATAGTAAGTTTGGTATTTCAATACATCAAATTCCTTTATTACTTCGTATTGTTGAAAATACTAACATGACTATTAATGGCATACATATGCATACTGGAAGTGACATTTTAGATATTGATGTCTTTTTGTATGCCAGTGAAATTTTGTTTGAAACTGCTAAGAATTTTAAAAACCTTGAATTCATTGATTTTGGTTCTGGTTTTAAGGTTCCTTACAAAAAAGGAGATATAGAAACCAATATTGAAGAACTTGGCAAAAAACTATCAAAGCGATTTAATAGTTTTTGTAAAGAATATGGAAAAGATCTAACTCTCGCATTTGAACCTGGTAAATTTTTGGTGAGTGAAGCTGGTGTGTTTTTAGCAAAGGTTAATGTTGTAAAACAAACAACCTCTACTGTTTTTGCTCAGATAGATTCTGGCTTTAATCATCTTATTAGACCTATGCTATATGGATCACAACATGAAATAGAAAACATCTCTAACCCAAAAGGTCGTGAACGCTTTTACTCTGTTGTAGGCTACATTTGCGAAACTGATACATTTGCTAATAACCGAAGAATTTCAGAAATAAACGAAGGTGATATTCTTTGTTTTAAAAATGCTGGTGCGTATTGTTTTACAATGGCCAGCAACTATAATTCTCGCTACAGACCTGCTGAAGTTTTAATTTACAAAGGCAAACCTCAATTAATAAGAAAAAGAGAAACTTTTGAGGACATTCTTAGAAACCAACTAGAGATTAATTTTTAAGTAATTAGCTATTCCAGACATGGCTTCTAGCCTTAAAGCAAATTATCCATTCAAAAAAAATTACTATATTTAATTATGCTGAATATTTAGACTTAACCAACACCATATAGTAAATTGTTGGTAATCTTCTGCAAATAAGTTTTTTATAATGACAAAAGGTAAACCACTTCAAAATACTAAAGATGTTGATTTATTTAGCTTTATTCAAGAAGCCGCAATAATTGGTACTTGGGAATATGATATAGAAACCCAAAACCTTGTATGGAGTGATGTTACCAGAAAAATCCATGAAGTCGATTCAGACTATATTCCAAATGTTGAATCTGCCATAAGCTTTTATAAAGACGGTGAGAGTAAATCAATGATTTTAAAATATTTTTCTGAAGCAATAGAGTACAATCAAAAATATGATATTGAACTCGAAATGGTTACAAAAAAAGGCAAAGAAAAATGGGTTAGAGCAATTGGCTATCCTTTTTTTGAAAACAAAAAATGTGTTAGAGTTCGCGGGTTATTTCAAGATATTTCTAAAGCTAAAAATACCGAAATAGAAATTAAGAAGCTATTGACTACAACCGTAGATCAAAACAAAAGGCTAATTAATTTTGCTCATATTGTATCACACAATCTTAGAACACATTCTGGCAATTTATCATTGCTTCTTAATGTTATTGAAGAGGACTACTCTCACATTACTGAAAATGAGATTTTCCCTATGCTAAAAAAGGCTTCTGAAAACCTAAATGAAACTATACAGAATCTTAATAAGGTAGCTCAGATTAATATTGCACTAACAGAATCTTACTCCAAGATTAACGTTTATAAAGAGATACAAAAAAACATTGACAGTATTTCTGCAAAAACTATTGACACAGATGCGACAATAAACAATAACATTTCCAAAGATATTTTTTTAAACACTGTCCCTGCTTACTTTGATAGTATAGTAATTAATCTTTTATCAAATTCAATAAAATACAGAAGAGCAAGTACTCCTCTAGTTATAAATATTTCTGGTAACTATCAGGACAAATATTTAGTTTTAAAATTTGAAGATAATGGTCGTGGTATAGACCTTGGTCTCCATGGTGACAGAATTTTTGGTATGTATAATACATTTCACAAAAATAAAGATGCAAGAGGACTTGGGCTATTTTTAATAAAAAACCAAGTAGAAGCTATGCAAGGTAATATAACGGTTGAAAGTTATGTCAATGAAGGGACTACTTTCAAAATATTTTTAAAAAAATGAAACAAATAAATACTACGTGCATTATTGATGACGACGAAATTTACATTTTTGCCGTAAAGAGACTAATTCAAAAAGGTGATTTCTGCGATAACATCTTAATCTTTAAAAATGGAAAGGACGCTATAAAAGAACTCAAAAATCTAATTTTAAATGATGTCAATATCCCAGAACTAATTTTATTGGATATAAATATGCCTATCATGGACGGATGGCAATTTCTAGAAGAGTTTATAAAAATAAAACCTAAAAAAGAAATCGTAATCTATGTTGTAAGTTCTTCTATAAATCCAACTGATATGGAACGTGCAAAATCCTATAAAAACGTAAGTAATTATATTGTAAAACCTATCTCTAGAGATGCGCTTTTTGAAATCAAGAAAACTTTTGCTGCTTGATATAGAATAAACAATCAATAAGGCACTAGCCAAGAGCCTTTTTATCAGTTAAAAAATAACACTCTTTAATAATTAAATCATGAGCGGTTTTGACATTGTAATAGTTATTTCAGTAATCCTATTTGCAAGACTTGGGGTTCGCTTGGTATCAAAATATTTACAGATGAAGAAAGAAAAAAAGAATGATAAATAAAAACTATGATTAGTGTCTTTAGAAAAATCAGGAAGCAATTCTTCTCCAACAAAGTAAGCAGCTATTTAGTATATGCCATAGGCGAAATAGCATTGGTAATGATTGGTATTCTACTTGCACTTTATGTCAATAACTGGAATGAAAACAGAAAACTAAAATCTGTAATCAACAATACGCTCAGCACTATATCTTATGATCTGGAAGCTGACACTTTATCTGCAAATAACATTATTGATTTTTATAAAAAAAACCTTGAGGACAGTAATAGAATATTAAATAATGAAATTACTCCAGACAACTATATGGACTGTTTAAACTGTTTTAATCTTGTAACCGTCTACCAACCTTTTGCCATACAAACCAAAGGCTTTGAGCAACTAAAACAGCTAACTGATGAAACTAATACTCAAAAGGATAGTCTTATTACTGATATTACCAGATTATATTCTGTCTACACCCCAATAATTGACAAGAATAATGACCGCATGGAAACCATTGTGATGAAAAACTTTTATGAGCTAGAAAAATTTCCTTGGTTTATAGATTTAGCCACTAACAGATTAAGTGAAGAAGTTATTAAATATTACACAACAAGTGATGATTATAAAAAGCGTGTCGCGTCGCACAGAATGCTAGCTGTCGGAAACCATCTAGGCGCAACCCAAAAGTATAAGGAAGATGCTATTGAATTGATAAATAGAATAAAACAAAGGCTTGACGAATCTCAATAAATCTGTTTTTAATCCTTTATCTCTTTCATCTCTAAAGTAGTCTCTACTCCATACTTATCTACTAAGTATACTAAAGCTGTCATAGTTGCAGCACCTAGTTCTAATTCGCGCTTGTTAACGTGCTCAAAAGTGTCATTGGCAGCATGATGATGATCAAAGTAACGCTGAGAGTCTGGTCGTAAACCTGCTAACAGAATACCATCATCTTTTAACGGTCCAATATCAGCACCACTATAGCCCTTTTCAAAATAATGAATTAAATAAGGCTGAAAGAGTGGTCGCCATGCATCTATTTTTTGTAGCATTAACTCACTACCATCAAAACTAAAGCCTCTCGGTGTAAAACCACCTGCATCACTTTCTAGAGCAAAGACATGTTTTTCACCTTTTAATTTTGCTACTTCTGCATATTTACGTCCTCCGCGAAGTCCATTTTCTTCATTCATAAAAAGGACAACTCTAATGCTACGCTTTGGTCTAACACCACTTTCTTTCAATAATCGTAAAACATCCATAGACTGTACAACTCCTGCACCATCATCATGAGCTCCATCCCCTAAATCCCAAGAATCTAAATGACCACCAACCACAATATATTCGTTTGGAAATTCGCTTCCTGTAATCTCACCGATAACATTATAAGACTCTACATCATCAAATTGTTGGCAACTCATTTCAAAAAAGAATTCAAGGTCTTTATCTTTTTTTAAAGCCTCACTTAGTTTTACAGCATCCTTTGTACTTATCGCTGCAGATGGTATTCTTTTTTCTACAGGTAAATCTCCATAACTCATGCTTCCTGTATGTGGATAATCGTCTTGTCTAGAACTCAATGAACGTACAATAGTTCCAACTGCACCGTACTTTGAGGCTTCAGCCGCTCCTCTGTAACGTTCTACAGAACAACCACCATAAGCTTCAAAAGTATTTATTAAATCTGGCTGCAAAGCTCTATTAATAAATACAATTTTGCCCTTAATCTTTGCCTCTCCAAGGTTCTTTAAATCTTCATAACTACCAACCTCAATAACCTTTGCTTTTAACCCATTTTCTGGTGTAGCAACAGAACCACCTAAAGCACAAATATTAACCTTATTAAATTCACTATTAGAAACAAAGTAAGCCATTTCTTTTTCACCTCTCACCCATTTTGGCACCATTACAGGTTGCAGCCACACTTTATCTAACCCAAGTTTTTCTAGCTCACTTTTTGTGTATTGCACTGCAAGCTCTGCATTGGTTGAGCCAGATAAACGACCACCAATAGTATTGGATAAATAGTCTAACCATTGGTAGCTTTTGCCATTGGTTAAAGACTGTTTGTAAATGGTCTTTAATACTGCTTCGTCTGTTTGTGTCGCACAAAAAGAAAATGAAAACAATATTAATATGAGTGATAGTGAGGTTCTCATCTTAATTAATCTTCGGTTAAAACTTTCTCTAAAATTGAACTCGGTAATATGGACTTTAGTAAGAACGGATTTCCTTTTTCAACAACTAAAAATTTCCATTTCCTTTCATCCTCATTATAAATAGCAATCGCTTTTTTTATAGCTTTTATATCAAAAAATTCAGTAGATTTATTATAGGTTACATTCCCTTTACCAAACTGCTGTTCTAACAATGAGTGTGTCATCACTTGAGTTAACTTTTTGTCTTCTTCAGAAGTTTCTTCTTCTTGCTGCTCCGTATATTTAATAGACATCTCATTCTCATAATTAAGAATAACATAAGAGGTGCTATCCACAACAATAGGTTCTTTTATTTCATTTATAACAAAATCGCCAAAAGTAAACTCCACTCCCTCAGTATTAAATGTTTGCTCCATTAGAATTAGCATCGTTTCCTTAGGAATAATTTCAAAAACATCTTCTACCAAATAATCTAAAGAGGTTTCAAAATCCTGAGCCTTTATGGCTTTAAGATAGTTTGCGAAATCAGATTTAATGGCTTCTGAATTATCTTGCGCGAACAATGCAGAATTAAAAGCCAAAAATAATAGCAAAATAATGCTTTGGATAACCTGCTTTGTTTTAATCATTCCCCAATTCTTTTCTATATACATCAATATTTGCCTTTTCCTCTGCTGGAAGTTCTGGCTCTTTTATATCTGTATAAGTTTTTAATGTATCGTACAAAATTTTTGCCACCAGATATCTTGCTGTTGGTTTATCATCAGCCGGAATATTAAACCAAGGCGCATGTGGTTTGGAGCTTTTATTTAAAACCTCTTCGTAACATGATTGATATTGATCCCAAAGTTTACGTTCGTCTAAATCATCAGCAGAAAACTTCCAATGTTTAGATGGCTTTTCCAGACGTCTCAGCAATCTATTTTTCTGTTCGTCTTTTGAAACATTTAAAAAGAACTTAAAAATAATAGTGCCGTTATCAGCAATATGCTTTTCAAAATTATTGATTTCTTCAAATCGTCTTTCCCAAAAAGCTTCATCAACATCATCGATACTGTTAATATCTGGCATATTTTCATACATCAAATATTCTGGATGAACTCTGGTTACTAAAACATTTTCATAATGTGTACGATTGAAAATTCCAAATTTACCTCGTGCAGGCAATGCGATATAATGTCGCCACAAATAATCGTGCTTTAATTCAATATCTGTAGGTTTTTTAAAACTGTGAGCAACAATTCCCCTGACATTAAATTCTTTAAAAACTTCACGAATCAAACTGTCTTTTCCTGCGGTATCCATACCTTGAATACACATTAACACCGCATATTTTCCGTGGGCATACATTGTGTTTTGAATATCTGCCAATTCTTCACTTACCGTTCTTAGCTCGCGCTCAGTTTTCTTTTTGTTAACTCCTAAATCATAGGATGTTGCTAATTCTTCAATGTTGACTTGGGACTTAATCCTAAAATCTTCTATGTTTATGTCTTTCATTTCTATATAAATTCAAGATTATCATGACCTCTCGACTACTTAGTATTATCCTTTCAGTCAATACTCAAACTGACAAACCCTTACTTTGAAGCAAACGCTTTTACATCAGCTTCACTGACTTCTTTACCTCCTAAGATAATTAACCGTTCTACAACATTTCTTAACTCACGAATGTTACCTGTCCAGTCATAATTTTGGAGTAGCTTTATGGCTTTATCAGAAAAGGATTTTTGGGCATTACCTTGTTCCTCTGAAATCTTATTAGTGAAGTAATTCACCAATAAAGGAATATCTTCTCTTCTATCATTTAAAGCTGGAACTTCAATTAAAATGACTGCCAATCTATGGTACAAATCTTCTCTAAATTTACCATCAGCGATTTCTTTCTTTAAGTCTTTATTAGTTGCAGCGACAACTCTAACATTTACTTTGATATCCTTATCACTTCCTACACGTTGAATTCTACTTTCTTGCAAAGCACGTAGAACTTTAGCCTGGGCAGAAAGGCTCATATCCCCAATTTCATCTAAGAAAATAGTCCCTCCATTAGCAGCTTCAAATTTACCCGCTCTATCCTTAGCCGCAGAAGTAAAAGCGCCTTTAACATGTCCAAACAACTCACTTTCGATAAGTTCACTTGGAATAGCTGCACAGTTTACTTCTATCATTGGTCCTTTAGAACGTTCGCTTTTTTGATGCAGCCAATGTGCTACCAACTCCTTACCTGTACCATTTGGTCCAGTTACCAAAACACGAGCATCAGTAGGCGCAACTTTATCTATCATGTCTTTGATACGAGCGATAGCATCGCTTTCACCTATCATTTCGTAGTTCTTACTCACTTTTTTCTTAAGTCGCTTGTTTTCTACAACAAGTTCCTTTCGATCTAAAGCAATACGAACAGTATTTAGTAATCTATTTAAATCCGGTGGTTTAGATATGTAATCAAAGGCACCCAGACGCATTGTATTAACAGCTGTATCTAAATCACCATGTCCCGAAATCATAACCATTGGAATCTCTGGTTTTATTTTTTTTACAGCCTCAAGTACTTCTACACCATCCATTTTTGGCATTTTAATATCGCACAATACCAAATCAAAATCGTCTTTTTTAATTTTTTCAATACCTACCAAGCCATCTTCAGCTTCTTCAACTTGATATGTATCACTTTCTTCTGAAAGTATCTTTACCAGTACTCTGCGGATTGCAGCTTCATCTTCAATTATTAATATTTTAGGCATATTTATATTTTAAATTTTAAACCTGTTCTTAAATAAAATGTATTTACATCATTTAACTTAAAAACCTCATCCCTATCTTCGTTTCGTAAAGCGTTATTTAATCTAAATGTGTAACCAGTGTACATGTACGCTACCAAGTGTTTTGTAAAACAATATTCGTACCCAAGTCCTCCAACAGCTAAAGATAGTGATATATTATCTACTTGTTTCCCATTAACTTGTTGTGGACGTTGAATATGTGCAAAATACCCATCTAAAGTCACAAAGGTTTGAAGCATATTTTTTTCGTTAAAAAAATACTTGATATTGGATTTTGGTACACCTGCATTAAAAGACCAGTTTTCATTAACTCGCCTATAGTAACTTACAAAAGGTAATGGAATTGGCAGTCCTGTTGTTGAGTTATATGTAAGCCCTAAAACTAAACGATATGGTTTTTTGGCACTTTCGTCCTTTGTCCTATCATTTATTGCAAAAACACCTCCGTTAAGAAAAAAATCATCAGACGTTAATTTTTCAGTTAAAGTAGAGGCTATTCTTGGATTAAACTTTAAGCCTAAACGCCATTTGGTACTCGATTTAAAAGTATATCCAATACTTACATCAATGATATTTATTGTTTCCAAAAGTGATGTATCGAACGGATAGTTGTCTTCTAAATTTAGTATTACCCTATTATACTCTGCACCCAATACCAGATAACAATCTTTACTTGTCTCTATAGGATAATTAAATAAAGCCCTTAGTCTTGTATATTGATCTTCCGATTTGTTATTAGGAATAAATGAATACTCTAAACGTGCTAAATCTGTGAGTTGGGCATGTACTGAATACATACAACAAATTACAATAAGTGCAAGCATTGTATTACATTTCTTATGGCGTAATATCATATACTTTATTTCTTTTCTATTATGTGAATATCTCTTTGTGGGAACGGAATGGTAATATTATTTTCTCTGAAAAGTCTGTCAATCTCAAAACGAATATCACTCTTTGGAAAAGTTGCCTTAAAACTATCATTAAGTGTAAACACCAATCTAAAGTTTAAAGAACTATCACCAAAATTCATAAATATAACAACTGGTTCTGGTTCTGGTATCACATCAGGATGTGTACTAGCTGCCTGCAACAATAATTTTTTAACCAATTGCACGTCGCTACCGTAAGCGACTCCGACATCTACACTTTCACGCGTTGTTGTTCCATTTTGAGTCCAATTGTACAACGAATTAGTTAAATAAAGATGGTTAGGTATCACTAACACTTTATTATCAATGGTTACCGCTCTGGTTGTTCTTAACTTAATTTCTTCCACCCTTCCTACCTTGCCTTCAATTTCAATAATATCTCCAACATGAACAGACTGATCTATAAGTATAAATACGCCCGAAATAATATCTTGAAACAAGGTTTGCAATGCCAAACCAACACCTATTAAAAGTGCTGCTGACGCTGCAAAAACAGCTGTAACATTAACACCAACTGAATGCAGTGTAATGAGCAGAATAATAAGGTATATTAACCATCTAAAATAGCCATAGACAACGTTAAACTTTCCTTTGTCTTCTGCTGGTAAGTTTCTGGTTATGATTCTTAGTAAAATCTTTAAAACAACCGTTGTTACAACAATGGCTGTAGTAACAATTAACATATCAAAAATTGAAATACTAATATCTTTTGTAAAGTCTATATGTAGACTAAGAAACTCCTTAGTATTTTCCCAAACTGAACTTTCCGTTATTGTTTCCTCTATTTCACTAAGTCCTTGCATCATATAACTAATACTTCAACCATTTAAATAGTTCTTTGTAAGTTGGTTTTTTGCCATACATTAAAATACCAACACGATAAATTTTGGCAGCAAACCAAACAGCAAACATAAAGGTACCAATAAGAAGTAACAAAGACAAAATTTGTTGCCATGGTGGTACGCCAAACGGAATACGCATTAACATTACTACAGGAGATGTTAAAGGTATAAATGAAAATACTGTTGAAACTGTACCATGAGGATCTTCAATAACCGTAAACACACCAACATATACCGCCAAAATCAACGGCATTAAGATTGGCAACATAAACTGCTGTGTATCAGTTTCATTATCTACAGCAGCACCTATTGCAGCATAAAGCGAGCTATATAATAAATAGCCTCCTATAAAAAAGAATATAAAGGCAATTACAAGGTTTAATATAGGTAGGTTTTGAAATGCGACAATTGCTTCTCCAACTTCCTTATTAATTCCGGAAGTCTCTAATGACTGCTGAATAACTTCAAGCTGTTGTGTTTGCATTGCTAAAAGGTCTATATCTAAAATCAAACCAACAACAACCATTAAAACACCACCCAAAACTACCCAAATAGCAAACTGTGTAATTCCAGCTAAAGATGTTCCTATAATTTTGCCTAACATTAATTGCACTGGTTTTACAGAAGAAATAATCACCTCAATAATTCTACTAGTTTTTTCTTCGATGACACTTCTCATTATCATGTTACCATAAATGATAATGAACATAAATAATAAGTAACCTGCTAATCCACCAAAAATTAGTTTTACAATATTACCCTCTTTAGAACTGGTTTTTCCTTCGTAATTTTCTTGAACAATATTAATTTTAGTTTCTGCATTTCGTATCATGGCCATGCTGACTCCATCTTTTTGAAGTTTCATTTCCTTTAAACGCCTTTCTATTCTTCCCTCGATACCTGATATAACGGATAAGGAAGGGGTTTCCTCTGAGTAAAATTTAATCTTATCAGAAACCTCATTTAAAGAATCAACTTTTTCTACATACAACAAACCATATCCTTCGGTTTTCTTAACCAAAGCAACAGCTTCCTCTAAACTAAAATCTTCCAGATTATTATAGGTTGTATTTTCAGTGTTTTGAAAAACATCTTTTAAATAACCTGATTCATCCAATACTGTAATGGTTCGTTTTTTATCATTATTTAACTGTGATAAATAAGCCACCACAGCAATAAGCGCAATCATAATTAGCGGACTCAAAAACGTCATTATAATAAATGACTTATTCCTTACCTTAGTTAGGTATTCGCGTTTTATAATGAGTGGTAAATGATTCATTATTAGTTGTTTTTTACAGTTTGAATAAAAATATCATTCGCTGTTGGTATCACTTCCACAAAGTGATTCACCTCTGCCTTAGATGCTAAAAACGATAGCAAATCGTTTGATGATGTGGACTCGTCAATTTTTACATTGAGTTTTATATCATCATTTAAATTCTTGAAGGTTGCTGGCAATACCTCAAACTTATTTTTTATTTCAGCTATAACAGAATCGCTGTTGGCAGATTGCAGACCAACCTCAAAAGTGTTTGTTCTATATTGGCGTTTTATATCGTTTAGTTTGCCGTCAAGAATTTTATTAGATTTATGAATCAACGCTATATGATCACAAAGTTCTTCTACAGACTCCATACGATGTGTTGAAAAAATTACAGTTGCACCTTCATCTCGTAATTGAAGTATTTCATCTTTTATCAGATTTGCATTTATAGGATCGAATCCTGAAAACGGCTCATCAAAAATCAAAAGCTTTGGTCGGTGTAAAACTGTAACTACAAATTGTATCTTTTGTGCCTGGCCTTTACTTAACTCTTGTATTTTTTTGTTCCACCAATCTCCAATATCAAGTTTATCAAACCAATATTTTAATCGGCTTCTGGCTTCAGATTTAGACATGCCTTTTAACTGCGCTAGATACAATGCTTGTTCTCCAACCTTCATAGATTTGTATAAACCACGCTCTTCTGGCAAATAACCGATATCTCTAATGTGCTCAGGTTTTAAAGGTTGTCCATCTAACTGAACTTTACCTTCATCTGGTATAGTTATTTGATTGATTATTCTGATTAGAGTGGTTTTTCCGGCACCATTAGGGCCAAGCAATCCAAAAATACTGCCTTTAGGAACAGCTATTGAAACTTCATTTAGTGCTTTAAAATTTCCGAAGCTTTTAGATACGGAATCAGCAACTAATAAATCGTTCATAGGAGTAGTAGTTTTTTTACAGCGGTTAGTTTGTAAATATATTAAATGTTACTACATGAAATGTGTTTTTTTAAAGAATAATCATCGCCTAAATAAACAATAAAACGCCTTTAAGGAAGAAAGATGTTTCCAAATACCACCTATAATCTTAGGCTAAGAACAAAACCAAAAGTTCTAATAAAAACAAAACCCACCCTTATGGTTAGATAAGGATGGGAAAAAATTGCTATGAAAAAGAAAAATTACCGCTAATAAGAATTAGCGATAATTCAAAGATAGTATTTTTTATTTAACATTTAAGGTTTTACGAAAACATATCTTTAACCTTTTCGAAAAAAGACTTGTCTGAACTTTCTGGCTTAGGCTCAAAATGCTCGTCATCTCTCATGTTTTCGAAAAATTCCTTCTGTTTTTTATTCAAAGTCTTTGGTGTCCAAACATTTACATGAACAAGTAAATCTCCTTTACCATAACCATTAATACTCGGTATACCTTTTCCTCTTAGTCTTAAGATTTTGCCTGATTGTACACCTGCATCAATCTTAATTCTCACCTTACCTGTAACCGTATCAATCTCTTTGGAAGTTCCTAAAACAGCATCTGGTAGACTTACATACATATCGTAATGTAAATTATCTCCTTCACGCTTTAGTGTTGGATGCTCCTCTTCCGAAATAACAACCAAAAGATCACCAGCAATTCCATTTCCTGGAGCATCGTTACCTTTTCCGGTAACCTTAAGCTGCATACCATCTACAACACCTGCTGGTATTTTTACAGAAACTGTTTCTTCTGAAACTTTTAGACCTTGAGCATCTGCATCAGAAGGTTTCTTATCTATAATCTGCCCAGCACCACCACAAGTTTGACAAGTCGCAGCAGTTTGCATTCTACCCAAAATAGTATTGGTAACTCTTGTAACCTGACCTGCACCATTACATGTTGTACAGGTTTTGTATGTTGTACCTGGTGCTTGTATTTTTCGTTTTACTTTAATTTTCTTCTCAACACCATTAGCAACTTCTTCTAAAGACAGTTTAACACGTATTCTAAGGTTACTACCTTTTACCACACGCTGTCTACCGCCTCCACCAAAGCCACTAAATCCGCCTCCACCAAAAGCACCACCAAAAATATCGCCAAACTGGCTAAAGATGTCATCCATATTCATGCCACCTCCACCGAAGCCACCACCACCTTCAAAGGCTTGGTGACCAAATTGGTCATATCGTGCTTTTTTGTCCGGATTACTTAAAACTTCGTAAGCTTCTGCTGCTTTCTTAAATTTTTCCTCAGCCTCTTTATCATCAGGATTTTTATCTGGATGATATTTTAAAGCCATCTTACGATAGGCTTTCTTTATCTCTGAGTCTGAAGCACCTTTACTTACTCCTAATATGTCGTAATAATCTTCTTTCATATTTATTGCCCACAAAAATGGGTTCTTTTATTGTTCTCGAAACAATTTTTCGTCCCTCAAAATCACTCGAACTGACGAATCGTTAATACTCTATCTACTAAGCCTGTCCGATAACCACTTTTGGAAAACGGATAACTTTATCACCTAGTTTGTAACCGCGTTCTACAACATCGATGATTTTACCTTTTAAATCTTCACTTGGTGCAGGAATTTGTGTTACAGCTTCATGATCATCTGCATTAAAGGTATCGCCTTTATTTACTTCTATTTTAGACAAACCTTTTTGCTCTAATGTGTTTAATAATTTGTTATAAATTAAAAGAACACCTTTACGCAACTCTTCTGCTTCTTTGTCTTCTTCGATGTGCAATAAGGCACGTTCAAAATCGTCTAAAACTGGTAACATAGCTAACATTACACCTTCACTAGCTGTTTTAAACAATTCTATACGTTCTTTATTGGTTCTTTTTTTATAGTTTTCGAACTCAGCAAACAAACGCATAAATTTATCTTTCTCAGCAGCTAGTTGATCTTGCAACTGTTCTTCAGCAGTTCTTTCATCCTTTTGCTCTTGTTCTGCGGTAGCTGTTGCAGTATCTTCTACTTGTGGTTCTTCAACCTTATTTTTATCTTTTTTACTCATTTTGAGTTGTTTTATTTTAAATCTACGATTTAGGGTTGCAAAAGTACTGCCATTATTATAAAAATGTCAAAATGTCATTAACATTTTTTTATAATAGTATAGCGTACTATTCCTTAACTTTGTGTTTTTAACAAACTCAAAAAAAACACTAACATGAAAACAACGTTTTTAAAAATTACCGCTTTAGTTGCATTTGTAGCTTTCTCTAGCTGTAAAGAAAAAGCTGAAGAAGCAGAAACAAAAGCCGCTGAAGAAGCTGCTGTAGCAAAAGCTACGGCTGTAACCTACAAAGCAGATGTAGAAAACTCTAGTATTATATGGAAAGGGTTTAAACCAACTGGATCTCACGAAGGAACTATTAACATAAAAGAAGGATCAGTTGCTGTAAACGATGGCGCTGTAGAAAGCGGAAACTTTATCATAGATATGGCTAGTATAGCTGTAACTGATATCCCAGTTGAAGATGAAGGTAATGCAAATTTACAAGGGCATTTATCTGGTGAGGATTTCTTTGATGTAGAAAAATTTCCTACTGCTAAATTTGAGGTTACAGGTTTAGAAACTAAAGATGGTAAAACAATGCTATCTGGTAACTTAAAAATGAAAGATGCTACAAATAACGTTAGTTTTCCTGTAACAACGTCTATTGACGGAGACAAGATGACTTTAAAGAGTGAAACCTTCGTTATTGACCGCTCTAAGTGGAACATAAAATATGGTTCTAAATCGTTCTTTGATGACTTAGGTGATAAATTTATCAATGACGATATTGAGCTAACTGTAAACCTTGTTGCTAAAAAGTCATAAGACTTCTAGATAAGATTTCAACATGTTGAAATCACTCAAAACGACATTACAAATACTTAAAAAAGCACTTGCGGAAACGTGAGTGCTTTTTTGTTAACATTGTATAATTAACATTAGTCTTTTTAGCTAACCATAATGAATTGTAAAAAGCCGATACTAAAAAATAAATATCTAATATTCTACACCAACAAACCCTCTAAAGCAGGTCGTAAATTTGCGTATTTAAAATCAAAGCCTTTATCTTCAATTTTTTGTGAGCTGACACGTTGGCTTTCAAATAGAAGAATATGCATTTCCCCAAGCACTAATCGCATTGCAAATCTTGGGATATTTGGCAAAATCAATGGTCTTTTTAAAACACTAGCTGCCACTTTAGTTAACTCTTTATTGGTAACTGCATTGGGTGCCACACCATTATAAATGCCTTCTAACTGGTATTGCAACACATACATAAAAATGCCAGCCAAATCTTGTACATGTATCCAGCTTTGCCATTGTTTGCCATCTCCAAAAGCAGCACCTACACCATACTTAATCGGTTTTACAATTTCAGGTAAAGCACCACCATCTTTAGCCAAAACCAAACCTATGCGCACTTTAGCTACTTTAGAACCTAACGTTTTAAAACCATCTACAACTTTTTCCCACTGCTCTACTACTGTGCCTAAAAACGTATCAGACACTTGCTTTGTATCTTCTTCGTAATAGTTAGTTAAACTCGTAGGATACACTCCTATAGCACTTGCAGACACCACAAAGTCGATCTTATAATTGTGCTTTATGATTGTATCTTGTAATAACTTTGCTGTTTTGGTTCGGCTATCTATGATTTCTTTTTTGTAGCTATCTGTCCAACGTTTTGAGATACTTGCGCCTACCAAATTGATAATGGCAGACACTCCATTGAAACAATTGTGATCTATCTCATTACTATTAGGATTCCAATAAAATCCTTTATAATTAGCTTCTGTACTTAATTTAGATTTTGATGTTGTTAAATAATGGACAGTAATCTCTTGTGCATGACATTGCTTTACGATCTCTTGCCCAATTAATCCTGTTGCTCCTGTAATTAAAACCGTCATTGCTTTTTCTTTTTCTTACAACAAAGGTACGATATGAAGTAAGCCATCAATGCGACTTTAATTTGGATTTAACGTTTGGTGTTTTCTATCTTAGTTCAGGTGAATTTTAGCTATGAAAGCAGAAAAAATTAGTAATGAGAACCATCTCAATCCGAAAAGCTTCTCATATGTTTGCTAAATGTTACGAGCGCATTCACATAAAGTATTTAGCGCTCTACGTTCGCTGAATATTTCGAGCGCATTTTGCGTGCTCGTAACATTTCCCTCTTACCAGGTGGACCTGGAAGACGCTCAACTGTAAAGCCAACAGCTTGCATTGCTCGCCTTACACTACCCTTTGCAGAATAGGTAACTAAAACACCATTATCTCTTAAGGCTTTGTACATTATAGAGAATATATATTCTGTCCATAGTTCTGGCTGCACACGTGCACCAAAAGCATCAAAATAAATGATATTAAATCTATTTTCGTCAGTTATGTCTTTGAAGAATTTTTTTTGTTTTTCGAGTGTAAAGGTTGGGCTAACACTGTACTGTTCTTCCCAAGGAACGCTGTGTATTTTCTCAAATTCAGCCTTGTGCTTCTCAGAAATTAATTCGACATAGTTCAGTTGTTGAATTTCTTCAACATTTACAGGATAAGCTTCCACTGCAACGTAATTAATAGGCTGCAGAAGTTCATCAACCTTTAAAAAGGTAAGAAAGGCATTAAGCCCTGTACCAAAGCCTATCTCAAGAATGCTGATTGGTTGAGACCTTGGAACAAGTTCGCGATGACAGTTTTGAAAATAAAAAAGCAAACCATGTTTTATAAACACATGATTTGCTTCTTGTATAGCACCATGAATGGAATGGTATTGCTCATTCCAATCTTCAATCTGAATGGTTTTAGAACCATCTGATGTGGTGATTATTTTTCGCTTCAACTACTGAATTAAAAGTTTTTTAATCTTAGGAATTGGCCCTGTACACTCTGTTTTATGGCACGCTAAACAATTGCTGATAGCGGCATTGTAACGCTGTTTTAATTCAATATTAGACAAGGTATCTACAATTGTTTGCTGAGCTTCTATAAAGCCATCTATCTTGCTATTCCAAACAGCTGTTCTGGCATGACCATTGCTCATATCCGCAGAATGCAATTTCATAAGATCTAACGGCATTGACACAGGTGTTTCACCATCTATTATCTGCTGACGTATCTGCAAATTGTATGCATACATGCCATTCATAAGACTTGCCATCTCAGAAGGTTGATACATTATAAGCTCTTGTTTTTTTTCTTCTTCAACAGGTTTGTGTTCAGTTTCATTTTTACAACTGAAACATAAAAGCAACATTACTGCAAAAGCGAAAACTTTATTGTTTAAGTAGAACACCATCAGCTAAGAACTTGTATTCAAATTTAGGCTCTGTGATTGCAGCAATTTCTTCTTTTGATTTCCCTGCATCCTCTGCGTAATGTCTTAGTTCATCTACAGAAGTTTCTTCTACATAAGCTTTACCATTTACAACTACTTCACCCTCTGCATTTAAAGGCATAAAGAAACCGTAATCTTTAAAACGCACCATAACTTCCTTATCGTTACCCATATCTAAAGTCATCCAACAACCTTTTTTAGAGCATACTTCATTAATTTTTCCAGTCATTTTTGCATTGATAGTATCGCCTACTTTTAATCCCTCATAATGCTCAACCATAAGATTAGGAGCTAATGCATCTGCATCATTAATTTCCATTCCGAAAGATGCATAAGCAATCTCATCTTTAACCTCTTGCACCTTCTCTTCTGTAACTTCTTTTTCGTTTTTACAAGAGACTAAGGCTAAGCCCATTGCAATAAATAAAACTATTTTTTTCATTATTAATTTATTTGGTATTGATTATATTAGAACTACAAAACTACGAATTTTAAGATAATATTACCTTTTATTAACCACATTGATTTTGTATTTTTGCACAAATTTAAAACACCTCATTAATGGTAGAAACTAACCCTAACGAAATCGTTGTAGTAAAGTCGGAAAATTCAAAAATTAATACTGTTGATTTTGACAATTTAATTTTTGGTCGTGTATTTACAGACCATATGTTTGTATGTGATTTTGAAGATGGTAAATGGCAAACTCCTAAAATAATGCCTTATCAACCAATGACGATTGAACCTTCTGCTCGTGTTTTTCATTACGGACAAGCTGTTTTTGAAGGCATGAAAGCCTATAAAGATAATGATGGTAAAATCTTTTTGTTTAGACCTAAACAAAATTTTGATAGAATAAATAAATCTGCATCGAGACTTGCGATACCTGAATTTCCAGAAAATTATTTCTTTAATGGTTTAGAAACTTTATTAAAAATGGAAAGCGAATGGATAAAACCAGGTCTTGGCAACTCATTATACATTCGCCCTTTTGTTATTGCTACTGAGCCAGCTATTTCGGCTTCACCAGCAGCAACTTATAGATTTATGATTATATGTTCACCTGCAAAAGCATATTACAACAAGCCTGTACGTGTATTGTTTGCTGAAAAATTTAGTCGCTCTGCAGATGGTGGTGTTGGTTTTGCCAAAGCTGCTGGAAACTATGCTGCACAATTTTACCCAACAGGATTGGCTCAGAAAAAAGGTTTTGATCAAATTATCTGGACAGATGCTTCTACTCACAAATACTTAGAAGAAGCTGGTACTATGAACATATTTTTCAGAATTGGAGATAAGCTTATTACAGCACCTACTAGCGATAGGATTTTAGATGGTGTAACACGTAAAAGTGTTGTACAGCTTGCTGAAGATTTAGGAATTGATTGTGAAGTTAGGCCTGTAAGTGTCAAAGAAATTAAAGAAGCAGCCGCAAACGGAAGCTTAAAAGAAATCTTTGGTGCTGGTACTGCTGCGGTTATCAGTTCTGTTTCTGCATTTGAGCACGCAGACGATGTTTTTGAAATTCCTCAGTTAGAAGACTCATATGCTTCTTTATTTAAAAAGACACTCACGCATATTCAACATAATTTATCAGAAGATAAACATGGTTGGAGACACGAAGTAAAATAAAAAAAGCAGCCAGTTGGCTGCTTTTTTTTTTATGATTCTAAAATCTCTTTAATGTTTGGTTTAAAGTAATTTGGTCCTTTCAACACTTTACCATCTTCACGATAAATTGGCTCACCATCCTCACCTAATTTACTCATATTACTTCTTTGAATTTCTTCAAAAACTTCTTCTATTTTATATTGTAATCCATGCTCTATAATTGTACCACAAAGTATGTAAAGCATATCTCCTAGTGCATCAGCAACTTCAACCAAATCATTATCGTTAGCAGCTTCTAGATATTCTTCGTTTTCTTCGCGCATTAACTTGTAACGCAGCATATTTTTTTCTATTCCTAAATCGGCTTTTGGTGTTTCTCTATGTCCTATTTTAAAAGCTGTGTGAAATGCTTTTACAGCATTGATTTTATCTTGCATATTATCTAAAAAACTAAGGTTGCTATTTTTACGTATATAAAATTAGTCAATATCATTTTGTGATGATTTTGCTCTAATTTTAATTATTTTTGCATAAAAATACACTAATGTTTACAACTGGTCAATGGATTTTCGGGATATTATTTTTCATAGCTTTTGTTATAGCTGTAGCTTACCAATATCGCAAAGATTTAAAAATTCATAAAGCCTATTACAAAGGAACTGTTTGGATTCTTATCGCATTTATTGGCTTCATTGGTATGATTGCCTTTGTGAAGTTTCTTTTGATGTAGCTTCTTTTTTTAGGTAGTTTGACCTAATTTTCTTATTAATTCGCAATTATTTTTTAACTTATAAACAGAAATATACCCAGTACTAGGTATGTTTTGGTGTACTCCTACTTTGCATCTTTGAGCTATTAACCGTTAAAACCAAAGAAAATGAGGAAGATTTCGTTTACATTATTTCTATTAACCTCTCTTACGCTGTTCTATTGTAAGGATAATCCAAAAGAAGAAAAAAACTCAGAAAATTCTATGCGCCCTGAGGAATCTACTAATCAAGCAAAAGAAGAAGGTGTCAATATATTAACATATATTCCTACATATCAAGAAAACAAACCTATTGAAGAAGGTGACAATTATCCCAAAAAACATGTATTGAATGAGAATGAAAACTATTTTAAAATTGATGATGATAAAATACATGTTGTTATTCCGAATTCTGATAGTGACATGAGAATCAAAAATGTTTTTAATGTTTCAGATTATAATCAGAATAGAAATCTTAATGCAATCGTTATTCATATTTCTAATGGAGAAACTCCAGATACAAATGATACAGTAACTCATAAACTAGTATCCGATTTAAAAATATCAGAAATTGATGGATTATCAAATCAACACTTAAAAGATAAACAATTAAAAGTTTTTGTAATTAATGAGGATATTATTGATGAGGGAGAAAAAACCACATTCAAAAATTGCGCGAAGCAAGAGTTAGATTATAGTCATATGGAATGTAATCTAATAACAGGAAAGCTTTATGAAAAGGATCAAATTGCCCCTATAACTAAACCTCGTGAACAAGAAGGTGATATAATAACTGGTGGATAGTTTTAAGGTACAAATAGTTCTATTATTAATTTTCTTATCCAGTTTTTCCTATGGTCAAGAAAACACATCTATTTCTTTTAAACAAGTTGATTCTTTATTTAAAATTGAGGCTTATGATCTTGTATCTAAAATAGATGAAAATGAGATTGTTTGTAATGGCAATATAGAGCTTGCAAAACTTTATTTTATAATTGGAAAATCCTATGAGAATCTTAACCATGAAGATAAAGCTCTTAGCTACTATAAAAAGGCCTTGAAAATTTTTGAAGAAGAACAAGACCTAGAAAGTATTGCTAAAATCAATTTAGAGATTTATCTATTAATTGACAGCCAAAATAATCTTGACACTAATAAAGACAACTACTTAAATGCCATTTATAAATATGCTTTAACCTCAAAATCAAAAAAGTGGTTAGCATCATACTATACTAATTATGGAGTTGAAAAACTAAAAAGCAGCAAAGGCGATTCTGCAAAATTTTACTTTTTGAAAGCCTTACAACTTGCAGAAGAACTAGATAGTACAGAAATGCAAACCAATATCTCAATAAATATAGGGTCAACATTTTCTAGAAAGTTTCAAAATCAAGATTCTGCAATTTTTTACTATCACAATGCACTCAATATATATTATAGCGATACAATAGTTTCGAAAAACTTGAACACGGAATTTTATATTTTCAATAATCTAGGAAACGCATACAGAAGAAAAAAAGATTATAAAAGAGCTCTTGAATATTACGGAAAAGCTGAAAAACTCGAATTACCAAAACTCAACAGAAAAAGTAAAAAAATACTTTATTCTAATATGGATGCCACATATTACTACATGGAAGACTGGTACAATGCTTACGATTATTTGTATAAATATGATTCTATAAAAGACATTATCAATCTAAAAGAACAAAATTCAACTATTGCTAATATTGAAGAAAAATATGATAATGAAAAGCTTAGAGCAGATAACCTTGAAAGTGAAGCTAAACGTATTCAAAATCGCAATTTATTATTTGGGTCTTTAGGAGTATTGTTGTTTGGAGGTATTACATTTTTACTTGTTCAAAAGAATACCAAACGCAAACAAAAACTTGCCGAACAAGAAAAAGAAATAGAATCTCAAAAATTAGCAACTGTTTTAAAAGAGCAAGAATTAACCGCTATTGACGCCATGATAGAAGGTCAAGAGAAAGAACGCCAACGCATTGCTAATGACCTACACGATGATTTAGGCGGTCTCATGGCGACAGTTAAACTACATTTTAATGCTCTTAAGGATAAAGACTCACCTGAACTTTTTGAAAAAACAAACACGCTCATAGAAGAAGCTTATCAAAAAGTACGCACTGTTGCCCATGCTAAAAACTCTGGCGTTATTGCTAAGCAAGGCTTACTTAAAGCGGTAGAAAACATGGCTGAAAAAATATCAGCTTCTAACAAAATACAGATAGACGTTATTGATCACGGTCTAGATAATCGATTAGAAAATAGTTTAGAATTAACATTGTTCAGAATTATCCAAGAGCTCATTACCAACGTTATAAAACATGCTGAAGCCACAGAAGTTACCATCCATTTAACCAATCATGACGATACTATAAATATCATGGTAGAAGATAATGGTAAAGGGTTTAATCCAAATCAGGTAACAAAAACGAATAAAGGCATGGGAATTAGCAGTATTGACAAACGCGTAGAACATTTGGATGGGAAACTGACCATTGAGTCAGAAAAAGACAAAGGAACAACTGTAATAATCGATATACCTATAGATAATAAATAATGAAACCATTACTCCTTTTTTTTCTTGTCTTTTATACTTCAACTTTCTACGCGCAAGAAGAAACCAAAGCTAATCTATTATCAAGTTGGAAAAACACCCAACTTAATGATTCTATTAGAGCTGAAAACTATTTTAAATTAATCTCTAAATATTATCAACAAGAAGATCCAAGTCTAGCAAAAACAATGGCAGACACGCTTTATCAATTTACTCAAAAAAAAGAACTGATAAATCAAAAAACAAAAGTTGAGTTGATGCTAGGGAATTTAGAATATAATAATTCAAACATAGAACTTTCACTAAATTATTATAAAAAAGCCTTAGAGTCCTCAAAATCAAATCCTGACCTAAAAAATGAAGCCAAAGCCTTATCTAATATTGGCCAAATATATTCTCTTTACTTTAAATACGATAAGGCCTTAGATTACTTAGAAAAAGCAAAAAAAATAGCAAAACAATCTAAAGATACATCCGCTATAGCCGCAATCTTAATGAATATTGGCAATGTATATGGTAATAAGTTTCAATTTGCAACGTCAAATGAGTATTACAGTCAAAGTATTGAATTATACAAGGCTTTGAATGATGAAATAAATCAGGCGAAAATATATAGTCTTATTGGCGATAACGAGGACCGAAGTGGCAATTTTAATAAATCTAAGAAATATTATTTCAGGTCATTAAAAGTTTTCAGAGAGCACAATGATATCCAAAATGAAAGACAAGTACTATTCTCCCTTTCTAGTTCTTATTTAAGTCAGAAACTCTACGATTCATGTATTTATTATGGCAAAACCAGAGAAAAAATAGACCAAAAACTTAGTCCTAATATTTATTCGGTGACCAATTATTACAATCTTTCTGATGCTTATAAGGCCACAGGGAGCCTTAAAAATGCATTTGAATATTTAGAAAAAGCCACTAGTATTGAAAGCCAACTGCAACAATTCAATGCAAACAAAAAACTTCAAAATATTGAAATAAAACAAATCAAAACTAAGGACAGCCTTATAAATGTTGCCAAAACATATCAAACTAACCTTAAACATCAAAAAGAAAAAACAAAACTCACTTTATTCTGGGGTGGTATTTTAGCCCTTGTCTCTACTCTTGCATTTTTATTATTTAGAAATACAAAACGTAAGCAACGTAAAGCCGAAGAAGAGCGTCAAAAACAAATCGATGAAAAAGAAAAAATCCTTAAAGAACTAGAGTTATCTACCATTGATGCCATGATACTGGGTCAGGAGAAAGAGCGACAAAGGTTGGCATCAGACCTTCATGATAGTGTTGGTGCTACACTATCTGCAGCAAAACTTCAATTTGAGCACTTAATAAAAGACGAAATAGACACCAAAGCTAGAGAAGAACTCATTAATAAAACTAGTACCCTTTTAGAAGATGCCTATGTAGAAATTAGATCTATGGCACACTTAAAAAATTCTGGTGTAATTGCCAAAAACGGTCTTTTACCAGCTGTTGCAAAACTTGCTGAAAGCGCATCAGGTGTAAACAGTCTTAAATTTGAAGTACAAAGTCATGGTTTAGAAGAAAGAATAGATAACAGTTTAGAAATCTCAATTTTCAGAATCATTCAAGAATTAGTTACTAATGTCATTAAGCACGCCAATGCTACTAAAGGTATAATTCACCTCACCAATCATGACGAAACTATAAATATCATGGTAGAAGATAATGGTAAAGGGTTTAATCCAAATCAGGTAACAAAAACCAAAGCGGGAATGGGCATAAGTAGTATTGACAAACGCGTAGAACATTTAGATGGGAAACTGACCATTGAGTCAGAAAAAGATAAAGGAACCACCGTAATAATCGACATACCATTATGATACGACTAGCAATTGCAGAAGACCATCAGTCATTAATTGATGGCATAAAATTACTTTTAGAATACGAAGATGACATAGAAATTATTGGTACAGCTAATGATGGTGAAGAGTTATTACATCTCGTGAGACTAAAGCAACCCAATGTTGTTATAACAGACATAAGAATGCCCAAAGTTGACGGTATTTCTGCAACAAAACAAATTAAAGAAGAGTTTCCACACTCCAAAGTATTAGGCTTCACCATGTTTGATCAACAAGATGCAATTAAACAAATGCTAGATGCTGGCGCTTCAGGCTATCTACTTAAGAATTCACCTTTAGAAGAAGTGCTTAAAGCAGTGCGTTCCGTCTATAATGGAGATACCTACTTTGATGCTAATATTAAAGTGCAAGATGATAACAACACCAACAAAAAAGCAAAAGGCAAGCTCACAAAACGTCAAATAGAAATTTTAGCGCTCGTTGGACAAGGGAAAACCTCTAGAGAAATTGCAGACGAATTATTTATTGGCGTACATACTGTTGACACTCACCGAAAGAATATGATTCGCATATTAGGTCTACATGGGAAAGGGGAACTAATGCGCTATGCCTTAGAAAAAAAATATAAATTCTGATATAAATAAAAAAATACCCAATAAAGGGTATTTCTTTGCTAATCAATGTTTTGTAGGTTTACACTGACTATTAATTCTTGTAACTATGAAACGATTACTACTATTTTTAATTTCTTTATCACTATCTAATTTTGGAATATCTCAAAGCACAGATAATTTTACCGCAAATGACCTTTGTTATAATACCTCAACAAGTTGTTTTAATATCGAAAATTCCTATCAGATTGTAATGCCTTATGATGGCAAAATTGTATTTACAGGTACAGTTAACGGTACTACATCAAGCCCAACTCCTTTAACATTTTCAATTTATGCAAGTATCAATTACACCAATTTTGAAGGTAATAATGCAGGTCAGACCGTAGGTGTGGTTCAAAATGAAACTGGTCCACTTATAGAGATGGAAACCAATGGGCTACAAGCAGGGACAATCGTAGATGTAAGTATTGGATTTAGTATCAGCAGCTCATATGCTTCAAGTGGTGGATACAATATAGATTATTATGTTATACCTCTTACATACAACAATGACCCAGAACCTAATGATGATTACACACAAGCTATCAATACGACTGAAAATACATTTTATGAAGGTCACGGTTATTTTATTCCTGACGATATAAACAATATCAATGAAAGTGAAGATTGGTACATATTGACCGTTCCTGTCAATGGTACTTTAAACGTTACCATAAACCACGATACTGTGATTGATGGGTACTTTTCCACAAGCCTTCAAATGTTAAGACAAAATAATGATGGTACAGTAACAGGCATTGGCTATGAAAGCAGTAACACAAATGGTTTGTTATTAGCTTCTGCCTATTGCCTTAAAGAAGGAGATATTGTTTACTTAAAAATAGCTGGAAATGATAATAGTTATCAAATGTATTGGAATATGCAAGAACCTCTTGGATACATTGATAACGAACCAAATGACTTAGACTCACAAGCATTAACTATAAATTTAAATGAAACCAAGTATGGAAATATTGGTTACGGTATTACTCCAGATTCTAATGGATATGCGTTAGACGATGATACCGACTGGTATAAATTTGATGTTGTAGAGGCTGGTGATGCTACCATAACTCTTAATGCCTCACAAAACTTTGTCTATATCACAGAAGCATTTTATGAGGAAGAAAATGGCGCATTAACTTCTATTTACTTTGAAAACAGTGGATCAAACGACCCTATTTACAATTTCAATTGTATCGTAGAAGGCACATATTATGTTATGGTGAAGGATTATACCTCATCACCACTAGGGGTTCCTGGTTATGGAAGCTGCCAGGATTGTTGTAGCACTTATTCTATTTCGTACACATTTTCGAATCCTACCAACTACAGCAGTGATGAAACAGAACCAAACAATGACTTTAGCACTGCTGAGTATTTACCGTTTAACACAAACTTTAATGGACAAATTGGGTATAGAATATCTGATGCAATAGACTATGATGATAATTATTTGATACAACCAATATATAATGGTGCTCTAGAAATCAGCTTTAGTGAACCCTTTACAGGTACAGTTTATTTCTATTATTACGAAGGTATCCCTATTTCCGTTGGCAATATTAACACCAACTCTGATGGAGAAGTTACATCTGTAAGTGTCCCTTGCGCTGCTGAAGGAGAGATATATTATCTTTCGCTTTATTCAACATCTTGTACGTCATACCAATTATATGCAACAAATACTTATTCAGGTGAAAATGGAGAATTGGAACCTAACAACACAACTAATGACTCTCAAACTCTAGATGAGTACGACAATGTATTTGGACAGGTAGGTTATGGAAACGGTTCTAGTCTTGATAATTACGATTATTATGATATTCCTATTTCAAACTCAGCACCTATTGAGTTTTATTTTGACCTATATGATGATTCTACAGTAGAATTGAGAAACGACTTTTCTATGCTTACGAGTATTACTCAAGATCAAAACTCTGGGTCAATTACCTCACTAACTTATAACAATATCGAATCTAGCGAAAACTATTTCTTAAGAATAACTGGCAATAGTTGTGCAGGTTATGATTTGTACGGATGGAATCAAAATTTTACAGCTGAAAATGATACAGAACCAAACAATTCGCAATTTGAGTCAACAGCAATCAATTTCAATCAAGACTATGAAGGAAGACTAAGTTACTATAACTCTGGCAGTGATACTGAGGATTATTATAGTTTCACACTATCGCAAAATGATGATGTAGAATTTCAATTAAATGCTTTTGAAGGATTAAATAATAATTCATCATTAACTGTATATGATGCTGTAAATAGCAACCAAGTTTTTCAACTTATTCATGATGGCACTAATTCTTCTAGAACAAATAATACAGTTCACCTTAATGCAGGTAACTACTATTTCATAATCACAGGAACTGACCAAACTGGGTCGTACAGTTTTAGAGTTACCCCTCAAAACACATTAGGTGTAAATGATTTTATTGACATCACTGCATCCATTTATCCTAATCCAGCAAAAGACGAAATCAAAATAAGCGTTAACTATCATTATGAAGATATAAGTGCTTCTATAGTAGATATAACAGGTAAGTCGGTAAACACTTTTGTTATTAATTCAAATGAAACGCAACTCAATACCACTTCTCTAGAAAGAGGCCTATATTTTATTGTATTAAAAACCGATACCTCGACAATTATAAAACGCTTCATAAAACATTAGTTAGTTGTTAATGTTGGATAGTTAGGTTGCTATAAATTTTAGAGAAAATATTAACCAGCTATCACCAAAAAATCCCCATTAAAGGGGATTTTTTTATATCCTTTATACATGTACTTTTATAATATGTACTACTCATCTAAAACAGCGAAAAATCAACTTTTAAAACTAATTTCAAGTATTGAAAATGAAGGAAAAAGACTGACCACAAATGAGCTAATCGTAGTATTAGAAAACATGAAACACATCTGCAAAAGCCCTGAGATTGTTTCGGCACTCACTAACTCTATAAAACTAAAGTCTAACAATAATTCACATAACAGAAGTAACCTTACTAATCGTGAAAAGCAAGTGGTTTTACTTATTGGTCAAGGTTTACCAAATAAAGACATTGCCAATGAACTCAATCTTAGCAAATCTACCATAGAAACTCACCGTAAAAACATTAGAAAAAAACTAAAAATAAAAGGAAAAGACAGCCTTATGGTTTTTGCTATAATCTATAAACTTCAACACTCAGATCCTTCTGAATCTTAAAAAATAAAAACTATGATTATTCTATTTATCCTATTAAGTATTAATGCGTTTCTTTTAAAATTTAGCACCAATAAAAAAAAGCAGCCCAAATAGGCTGCTTTTAAAATCTTAATACAAACGTATATTTAGTTTACTTCTGGTAAAAAGTTATACGTTTTGCTATACTCTAACATTTGCTCTGGGAATCCTGCTGGCTGCGTTACTTTAATGGCAGTAATTTCACCATTTTCATCCATCTCTGGCACTAAAACAGGATTCACAAAACCACTATAAGGTGGATCTGGATAAGCCTCATTACGCTTTAAAACTTCTGCGTGAATAGCTTGATCTACCTTAACTCCATAACCTTCTACCAAAGCTTCAACGGCAGCATAATCACCTTCAGATTTAATACGTTGAGTTTCTCTTAATAACTGACCAAAAAGTTCATGTAACTTATCGTAATCATTAATATTGAAATATGTTTTACCATCTCTGGTAACCTTTTCAATGACGTTGTCCGCTTTTCCTTTTTCGAATACCCAAGCAGAAACCCACTGACGGTTTCTCATATGCGCTTCTTCTACATCGTCACCTAAATTCAAACGGATTAATTGTGTCATCAAACCATTTCTGATGTAACCATCGTAAGCTGCTTTTCCTACAGATTTCCAATCATCAACTAATCCTAATTCTTGAAGTTTAGAATCGTACAAATAGTATAAACCTACTAAATCCGCACGCCCTTCTTCTAAAGTAGATGCATAGTTCTTTAATGTTTCTTTAGTTTCTCCTACACCAGGATTTAACTGACCAGATGCATGACCAATAACTTCGTGTAAAGCTGTGTGAAGTTTGTCTGCTAATTGTCCATACTTTTCTTCAAGTTGTAATTCTTCTTCATCATGCACAAACTCCTTTAAACGACCTGAACCTTTTGATTTTGCATAAGCTTCAATAATGTTGCCAAGAGATACAGATTTACTTCCAACTTCTTTTCTTATCCAATTGGCATTTGGTAAATTAACACCTATTGGAGTACTAGGAGATGCATCACCTGCTTCGCCTGCAACCGTTACTACTTTGTATGTAACACCTACTACATTATCTTTTTTATGCTGATCCATTAAAGGAGAATTATCTTCAAACCACTGCGCATTATCCGATAATACTTTCATTCTTTTAGACATTTCAAAATCGTTGATCTGTACAATAGTCTCATAAGAACCTCTATAACCTAACGGATCGTTATATACTTCTATAAAACTATTGATGTAGTCCACATTGCCTTCGGTAGCTGCTGTCCATGCAACATTGTAATCATCCCAAGTTTGTAAATCTCCTGTTTTATAATATTGAATTAATAATCCTAAAGCATCACCTTGTGCTTTGTTTTCAGCAACACCTTGTGCTTTTTCTAACCACTTAACGATTTCATCTATTGCAGAACCGTAAAGTCCGCCAGATTTATATACACGCTCTTTTAGCACACCATCTTCCTTTACTAACTGTGAGTTTAACCCATAAGACAACGGTTGATCTGGATTTGGTGATTTCTTAGCTGCATAGAATTTTTCTACATCTGCATTAGTAACATTTGGTCCATAAAAATTTACAGCAGATAATGCAACGTTGTCCACACCTTTAGCTTGATTTACTTTCTTAGAATCTTCATCATTAAAGATCACATCAAAAGCAGCACCATCTAATTTCGTGTTTGTTACTTTTAATAATTCATTTAAGTAATCTTTAGAAAACTCTGGCTTTAACTTATCGTTAGAATAGTGATGATGTATTCCATTACTAAACCAAACACGCTTTAAATACACTTCAAAAGCTTTCCAGTCATTAGAGGTTTTATCACCAGAATAGTTAGCATAAACATTCTCTAAAGCTTTACGAATTTTAAGGTTGTGTCTGTAGTTTTGATCCCACATAATATCACGACCAGCTAAACCAGCTTGGGTTAAATAGTATACTAATTTCTGTTCTTTTAAGCTTAAGTTATCCCATCCTGGAATTTGATAACGTAAGATTTTAATGTCGGCAAATTGCTCTACATTAAAATCAAATTCTTCTGCTACTTTTTCTGTAGTATCGTCCTTTACAGGCTCTTTGCTCTCATTTTTACAAGACCATGCAAAAACCGCTATAAAGCAAATTGCAAATATTGATTTTAAGTTCATATTATAAGTTAGTTTTTTTGAATTCTCACAAATGTAACACTTATAAGACAAATTACTATCTTTGGATAACTACTAAATCATACTAAAATGAAGGCTCTTAAATATATTCTTCTGTTGCTGCTAATCCTCATTATTGGATTTTCAATTTACATTGCGGTACAGCCAAATTCTTTTGAAGTTACTCGAACCCGAAACATAAAAGCACCTCAAGAAGTACTTTATAATAAAATTATAGATTTTGAAACTTGGAAAGACTGGTCATCATGGATTGAAGCCGATCCTGAAATGAAACTAACCTTTCCTGAGAAACATGAAGGTGTTGGAGGCTCATATTCTTGGGAAGATAAAGATGGTGTTGGCACTATGACAACTGTTGCCGCTAATCCTCACAACTCTATTACTCAAGAAATGCAGATTGCAGAATTTCCTAAATCTGATGTATCATGGAAACTAAAATCCAAAGAAGATGGTTCTACAGATATAACCTGGTCTATCTCTGGAAAAAATTTACCTTTTGGTTTTAAACTTGTTTCCACACTTATGGGAGGTATGGAAAAACTAATTGGTCCTAATTACGAACGTAGTTTAGAAAAATTAGACAGCATTACGCAAAAAGACATGAAGCGTTTTGAAGTTACAATAAATGGCATAACTGAATATGGTGGTGGCTATTATCTATACAAAACGACTAATGCCAATTCTCAAAACATCAGTACGAAAATGGGTGAAAATTTTGGTGCAATAATGATGTTCATGGGCAAAAACGGTATTAAACAATCTGGAATGCCACTAACCGTTTACAACGATATGAGTTCTGCTGATGTAATAATGAGTAACGGAATTCCTGTAAAAGAAAAAATCACATTACCAGAAGGTTCTGATGTGTCTATTAATTTCATTCCAAATATCAAGGTTTTAAAAACCACCTTAAAAGGTAATTATACCAATCTTAGTAAAGCTTGGGAAGAAACTATGGCTTACTTAGTTAAAAACAATTTAGAGCAATCTGAAGAAAAGCCTTTTGAAATTTATACAACTGACCCTGGAAATTATCCAAATCCTGCGGATTGGGTTACTGAAATCTACATTCCTATAAAATAAATGAAGCAAATTATCCTTGTTTTTATTGGTGGTGGATTTGGAAGCACACTTCGTTACCTTATCGGAAAATGGTTAAACAGTAACGAAACTGGAATTCCTTACGGCACATTTGCAGCCAACATTATTGGTAGTTTATTAATTGGAATTATTCTTGGACTTGCTGCCAAAAATGATAGTCTTACTCAAAACCAAACCTTGCTACTTGCAACAGGTTTTTGTGGTGGTTTTACTACGTTTTCAACCTTTGCTTATGAGAATCACGTGTTTTTAAAATCTGGCGATTTTATGACTTTCGCGATATATACTATTGCTAGTTTTATTGTTGGCTTTTTAGCTGTGTTCTTGGGGATATTTCTGGTCAAAGCTTAACTCTTCTACATACACATTAAGTTCGAACTTTTCGTTTTCATCTATGTATTCGGCAGAAATTAACTCGTCATATGGTATTCCACCATGATAATTTGATTCTAGAAAAGATTTAACTATTTCTAATTCATTATTTACAATATTAATATGACAGCCAAAAGGAAGATTTTTATGGTTTGAATTAATAATACTAAATCTAAACTGACAAGCTTGCTCATCAAACCAAGAATAATACTTATAACTAAATTCTGTTCCAATTTTATCTAGATGTGCATTTAAATTGTGTCTTAATAATCTTAATTTATCAATAATATCAACAGATTTTATATTTTTCAATAGTTTTTCATCTAGATCAATCCAATGAGTATTTCGAGAAATTTCAATATCTAATTCTTCAATATTTTCTGCTAAGAAAAAATCATCAATATCAAATGAATCAAATTGTTTTAAAAAAATCTCTTTTTTCATTTAAATAGACTAATGCTTATCAAACGCCTTTACTCCTGCCTCAACTTTTAGTGGCAAATAATTTTCTCTAGGTACAATTGGGCAAGAGTACTTTTCGTTATATGCACAATAAGGGTTATAGGCTTTGTTGAAGTCTATTTCCATAGTATCACCTTCTGGGATTCTAGCCTCAATGTATCTTCCACCTCCATAACTTTCTTCACCATTGGTATCATCTAAAAATGGTAAGAATAAGTAATCCTCGTATCCTTCTCTTTCTATTAGGTTTATGTTTTGATATATTTTTAATTCATGTGCTTCACCCTTGAGTGTAAATTTTAAAACACCATATTGCACATATTCAGGAAGACGATCTGTGGTCGTTTCCATCTTAAATTTCTTTGCCTTTGGCGTTCTAGTAAACTCTGCAGTAACTACATAAGTAGAATCAAATTTGAAGAAATCTAGCCCTTTAAATTTTTTTAAATCTTTTTTCTTTAATGGCGACTTACTAGCATCTTTAAAGTCTGCATTCATCTCCTTTTGCCATTCTGTTTCACCCGTTACAGCAACTTTATCTTGTGCGCAACTTAAGGAGGTTATTAATATAAAAAGTAAGGTTATTTTTTTCATTCTTTGATATCTTTAGAAGTTCAAAAATACAACTTATAGAAATTTATTGTAGTTTTGACTTAAGTAATTAATAAATAAAATGTTACAAGTCATTAGATATTATAAGCAAACCTGTACTATTTCTTCGGAAATGATTCGGACGCATTATCTATTGTAGCAATACTTGTATACTATTTAACAATATTTAAAAGTCCGACGATACCGTCGGACTTTTTATTTTTATAATAATCAATCAAAATGAAAACATTATTCAATAATTACTTTAAAACCTTTAATGGTTTATCTAATGAAGTTTGGTGGCTTGCGCTCATTACATTTATTAATCGTGCAGGCACAATGGTCATTCCGTTTTTAACCTTATATCTCGAAGAAGACAAAAGTCTATCATTATCACAAATCAGTTGGGTAATGAGTGCTTTTGGACTTGGCTCTGTTGCTGGTACGTGGATTGGCGGAAAACTTACTGACACAATTGGCTACTACAAGGTTATGGTAAGAAGCCTTTTTAGTACTGGTATCTTATTTATTGCTTTACAGTTTTTAGACACTTTTGCAGGAATTTGCTTGGGTATATTTTTTGTTATGCTTGTTGCAGACACCTTTAGACCAGCAATGTTTGTGGCCATGAGCGTTTACAGCAAACCAGAAAACAAAACACGCTCTGTAACATTGATAAGACTTGCCATAAATCTTGGTTTTTCGGCTGGTCCTGCTGTTGGTGGATTAATCATTTCCACAATGGGTTATGGTGGTTTATTCTGGGTAGATGGTGTTACTTGTATATTGGCAACACTGTTATTGATTTCAGTTTTAAATCCTAGAAAAGCAAAACCGTTAGACGAAACTAAAGTTGAAAACCCAGAATCTGTTTACAGCGACAAACCGTTTTGGGTATTTTTTGTAGCTATGGTAATTTTTGGTGTTGTGTTTTTGCAGTATTTTTCTACAATGCCTTTGTATTACAAAGAAATTCACGCGTTAACGCCTGTTGAAATTGGATTGCTTTTAGGTTTAAATGGTCTGTTTATTTTTTTATTAGAAATGCCATTAATCCATTGGTTAGAGCATTTAAAACGTTCAAAAATTGGCTTAACCTTATTTGGATTACTACTTACAGCGATTAGCTTTTTGGTTATTAATCTAACCACGTGGACTGGTATATTGGTCATTGGTATTTTATTTATGACTGTTGGCGAGATGGTTGCCTTTCCGTTTTCTAATGCATTTGCAATGGAACGTGCCAAAAAGGGAAAGCAAGGCGAGTATCTTTCCATGTATGTAATGACATTTTCCATTGCTCACATTTTTGGACATAATATTGGTCTTAGATTGGTTGATAATTTGGGTTACAGCACTACTTGGTTTATTATGCTAGCACTTAGTTTTGTTGGTGTTTTACTGCTATTATATTTAAAAAGAATGTTAATAAACGAACGTAATTTGAGTTAAAAATTCGAATTGCGCTACCTTTGTAAACTCTATGAAAAAAACAGATTTAGACATCATAATTATTGGCGCAGGACCTATTGGGATTGCCTGCGCCTTAGAATGTAAAAAACATAACTGGAACTACGCTGTAATTGAAAAAGGTGCATTAACCAATTCGCTTTTTAATTATCCTTTGAATATGACTTTTTTTTCAACTTCTGAAAAGCTGGAAATTGACGATATTCCTTTTATAAGCAACAATCCAAAACCAACCAGAAACGAAGCTTTAGAGTACTATCGAAGAGTGGCAACTTCAAACGAATTGCATATTAAGCTATATGAAGAAGTTGCATCTGTTGAAAAGATTGCAAATCATTTTGAAATCGTTACGAGCAAAAACCAATACAAAGCAAAAAAAGTCATTATAGCGACTGGGTTTTATGACATACCAAACTTGCTGAATGTACCTGGCGAAGATTTACCAAAAGTGTTTCATTATTACAAGGAAGCACATCCTTTTACTTTGCAAAATATTGCTGTTGTTGGGGCCAGTAATTCGTCTGTGGATGCCGCTTTAGAAATATACCGCAAAGGTGGAAATGTCACGATGGTTGTACGTGGCAAAAGTATTGGAGAACGTGTAAAATACTGGGTAAGACCAGATATTCTTAATCGTATTGAAGAGGGCAGCATTAAAGCCTATTTTAATTCTGAAATTACCAAAATTGAAGAACATGAGATTACCATTAAAACACATGATAGCGAAATCACTTTGCCAAACGATTATGTAGTTGCTTTAACAGGTTACCAACCCAATTTTAAGTTCTTAGATAGCGCTGGAATTGAATTTTCAAAGGACGAAAAGCATATTCCTGTTTATAATGATAAAACCATGGAATCAAACGTTGAAGGTTTGTATCTCGCTGGTGTGATTTGTGGCGGAATGGAAACACACAAATGGTTTATTGAAAACTCTCGCATTCACGCCAAAATGATTGCAGAACATATTTCAAAATCTATCGAATAACTACTTCAAAGGCTTTATCTCGCTATATTTTATTACATGAGACAACACAATCTGTGTTTTAGTTTCGCCATAAGTAATTAATTGGTCAATAAATGTTTCTAGGTGTTTTTGATTTTTTAAAACCACTTCCATCACAATATTTTCGTTTCCTGTAATTCGGTAGCAGTTAACAACTTCATCGTAAGTTTTCACTTTTTCCAGAAAAGGTTTTAGCATGCCCATAAAAGCTCTCAAAGTAATTAATGCCTTTAACTGATAGCCTGCCTCAAAAGGTGAAACAAAAGTGGTATAGCCCTGAATAATTTCGGCATCTTCCATCTTTTTAATACGCTCACTCACAGCCGGTGAGCTTATGCCAACACGCCTTCCAATCTCTGCATTAGACATACGTGCATCATGTTGCAGACACTTTAAAATCTTCCAATTTAGCTTATCAATATTCATTTAAACAAATTACACTGTAATAACATAAATATTAAAGCTAATATACAGTTTAACTTTAATATTTAAAGTAAAATTTCGTTTTTACTGAGTAATTTCGTAACAATTGCTATTGAAATTATGAGTTACCACCTACCATCACATTTGTCGGATTTGCCTGTGTATCAAAAGGCAATGGACATTATTATGCTTTCTCGAAGCATTTCTACATATTTAAATCACGATTTATCATATTTAAATGAAGATGGTACAGAAGACAATGACATCTATTTTTCTGGCGATATTGTTCAGCAGTCTTCTAATCTCGCACCAGAAATTATTAATGTAGAACGTGAGAATTGCAGAATAAAAAAGCACAAACACTTAGAGAGCCTAGAGCGTCTTACCAGCAAGCTTTATAGTAATTGCAGACGTTTAGAGCGTTCTAAAAGTAACGGTAAAGATTACTTACCTCTTCTTCGTGGTGAAATAAGAACTTTTAGAAAACTAAAGCGCAATTGGATGTTGACGCTTTAGTTACAAACCTTACAATCCTCTTTATCTTTAATCTCACCAACTAAATGCCCTTCTTCGTTCATTTGGTAGCCACAACAATCCATAAAACCTTGTGCAATTTGTTTTCTGGCGCGTTGTATTTGAGATTTAACCGTTGGCAAGGAAAGGTTTAATCGCTCAGCCACTTCTTTTTGTTTTAAACCCATAATATCTGACAGGAAAATGGGCTCTCTATACTTTTTAGGTAAGTTTACAAGGATACCTCTTAAGCAATCTTTTTCGGTATGCTCAGAGTTTAAAATAGTATCCTCAATTTCAAAACCATTCAGTTCCATTTTTATCTTTGAAGTTTTAAAATGGTCTAAAATGGTATATCTAGCCACAGAAAAAAGCCAAGGTTTTAACTTGTCGTCATCTCGTAATGTATGAAGCTTTGTATGAACCTTAATAAACGTATCTTGCAAAATATCATCCGCAATATTAGCATCATTCGTTTTACTAATTATAAAACGTTTTATATCTGACGCATAGGTATCCCAAGCTTCTTTAGTAGTCATAATCAAAATAAACTATTCACTTTGAGTGAATTTACCGAATAAAGAATTCACTCAAAGTGACAATAAATTTAACAATTACAATTGGTACATGTGCAATTTTCGCAAGTACAATCTGTACATTTTCCATTGTTACAAGGTTCGCAATTGCATTGACAAGTTTTATCTGTTTTCATAACTTAAAGATTTAATGTTCGCCTAATAGACGATATAAGTTGAAAAAAGATGCAACTTTTCTTAAAAATATTTTTGAAGCTCTTGTCGTATTGGCATTGGTTGTACTGCCGAAACATTTGCACCACCTGTATTTCCTGTAGGAACCCAAATCAATGTAAATAAAACCGAAGCTACGATTCTAAAAATCTGCCCTAAAGTTTCCTTAATACTTTGGTTTCTTATTGCCCAAAATAACAGCAAAAAATGGGAAGCCGTGTGCCTATACAAATGTTTTTGCCCTAAAATGTGTGCATTTTCAAAATGATAAAATGCTTCAGAAAATTGGTTTTCCTTAAGCAGTTTCTTTCCGAGTTGCAATTCATTATAAAATGCATCTTTAATACTATTCTGTTTCATAACCACACTATTTTACAAATAGACACCTGAACTATGAAAAAGATGCAAAAAGAGATTAAGAAAAAACTACTTACATATTACGACGATACTGTCCACCAACTTCAAACAATGCTGATGTGATTTGCCCTAAACTACATACTTTACAAACATCCATTAAAGCTTCAAAAATATTTTGATTGTTAATAGCCTTGTTCTGCAAGTCTTTTAATAATTCGGTTGTATCAGTTGCTTTATGTAAATTTTGTAGCGTCTTAATTTGGTTTTCTTTTTCCTCTTCAGTCGCTCTAATCACTTCAGCAGGTTGCACTGTTGGTGACCCTTTACTACTCAAGAATGTATTTACACCAATAATTGGGAATTCGCCATTATGCTTCAAGGTTTCGTAGTATAAGCTTTCTTCCTGAATTTTACTACGTTGATACATCGTTTCCATAGCACCAAGTACACCACCACGTTCTGTGATTCTGTCAAACTCAGTCAATACAGCTTCTTCAACTAAATCGGTTAATTCTTCAATAATGAAAGAGCCTTGTATAGGATTTTCATTCTTAGCTAAACCTAATTCTTTATTTATGATTAACTGAATTGCCATTGCACGACGTACAGATTCTTCCGTAGGTGTTGTAATCGCTTCATCATACGCATTAGTATGCAATGAATTACAGTTATCGTAAATCGCATAAAGTGCCTGAAGCGTGGTTCTAATATCATTGAAATCAATTTCCTGAGCGTGTAAACTACGACCAGATGTTTGAATGTGATACTTCAACATTTGCGCTCTTGGATTGGCACCATATTTATGTTTTAAGGCTTTTGCCCAAATTTTACGTGCTACACGACCAATCACTGCATATTCTGGATCGATACCATTTGAAAAGAAGAATGATAAATTCGGACCGAATTTATTGATGTCCATCCCTCGACTTAAGTAATATTCTACATACGTAAATCCGTTAGCCAACGTAAACGCTAATTGCGAAATTGGATTAGCTCCAGCTTCAGCAATATGATATCCAGAAATAGAAACCGAGTAGAAGTTACGTACATTATTTTCAATAAAATATTCTTGTACATCACCCATTAAACGTAAGGCAAATTCTGTTGAAAAAATACAAGTATTCTGTGCCTGATCTTCTTTTAAAATATCTGCCTGAACTGTTCCTCTTACCTGAGCAATTGTCTTTGCTTTAATGTCTTCGTAAACGTCTTCTGGTAATACTTGATCACCTGTAACACCTAACAACATCAACCCTAAACCGTCGTTTCCTTCAGGAATCTCGGTGTTGTATTTAGGACGTTCTTTGTCCTTGTAAATAGCTTTTATCTTTTGCTCAACCTCATCTTCTAAGCCATTTTCTTTGATATAAATTTCGCATTGCTGATCTATAGCTGCATTCATAAAAAAGCCTAACAACATTGGCGCAGGACCATTAATGGTCATACTTACCGACGTCATAGCATCAGCCAAATTAAATCCTGAATACAGTTTTTTAGCATCGTCTAAACAACAAATACTTACACCTGCATTACCAATTTTACCGTAAATATCTGGTCTGTAATCTGGATCATTTCCGTATAAAGTTACCGAATCAAAAGCCGTAGACAAGCGTTTTGCTGGCATACCTAAACTCACGTAATGAAAACGTCTGTTGGTACGCTCTGGACCACCTTCTCCTGCAAACATACGCGTTGGATCCTCCCCTGTTCTTTTAAAAGGATATAACCCTGAAGCATAAGGGAATTCTCCTGGTACATTTTCTTGTAAGCACCATCTTAAAATATCTCCCCAAGCTTGGTATTTTGGTAAAGCTACCTTAGGAATATCGGAATGCGATAACGACTTAGTGTGCGTTTCTATCTTGATTTCTTTATCTCTTACTTTGAAACTGTAAATAGGATCTTTATAACGATTTACCTTATCATCCCAACCTGTGATGATTTCCCAATTGTAAGGATCTAAGTTTAGCTTTACTCGATCGAATTCTGCGATAAGCATTTTAATAAAATCCTTCTTGTCATCCTGAACTTGCTTCAGGATCTCATCTTGGTCAATTCCATTTTTATCTAAAAGAGATTTCTCACTTTCGTTCGAAATGACAGCTACCGAACAGATAGTTTTAAAAATTCCGTAAAGCTTTTGAGCTACCTCTACCTGAGCATCTGCTGTTTTATCGTAAGCTCTATTATTCTCAGCAATTTCTGATAAATAACGCGTGCGTGATGGTGGTATGACGAAAATTTTCTCGCTCATTTCCTTAGAAATCTCGAATGTCGATTTTAAATCTGCTTCAGTTTTTTCAGCTACTTTATCCATTATCGCTTTGTAGAGCGTGTTCATTCCTGGATCGTTAAACTGAGACGCGATAGTACCAAAAACAGGCATTGTATCAGGATCTTCGTGCCACAGATTATGGTTACGCATATATTGCTTTTTCACATCGCGCAACGCATCTAAAGCACCACGTTTATCGAATTTGTTAATCGCTACCAAATCAGCAAAATCTAACATATCGATTTTTTCAAGCTGTGTCGCTGCACCAAATTCTGGTGTCATTACATAAAGTGACACATCGCTATGTTCTAATATTTCGGTATCAGATTGTCCGATACCAGAAGTTTCTAAGATGATTAAATCGTACTCAGCAGCTTTTAAAACTTCTACTGCTTCATTAACATACTTAGATAATGCCAGGTTAGATTGACGTGTTGCCAAACTACGCATATACACACGCGGTGAGTTAATGGCATTCATACGGATTCTATCTCCTAATAATGCACCACCAGTTTTACGTTTTGAAGGATCTACAGAAATTAATCCAACGGTTTTTTCAGGAAAGTCGATTAAAAAACGACGCACCAATTCATCCACTAACGACGACTTACCTGCACCACCTGTACCCGTGATTCCTAGAACTGGTGTTTTTGATGTTTTATTTTTATTATGAATAGTTTCTAAAGCATCTTTTGCAACCTCAGGAAAGTTTTCAGTAGCAGAAATAACTCTTGCTATAGACTTTGGATTTTTATTGCTGAGCTCTTTAACTTCACCATTTAAATGATCTCCAATAGCATAATCAGATTTTTGAACCAAATCGTTTATCATTCCTTGTAATCCAAGTTCTCTTCCATCATCTGGCGAATAGATTCTGGTGATACCATAATCCATTAGCTCCTTAATCTCTTCCGGAAGAATTACTCCACCTCCACCACCAAAAATCTTGATGTGGTCTGCACCTTTTTCTTTCAACAAGTCGTACATATATTTAAAGTACTCATTGTGTCCACCTTGATAAGACGTCATTGCTATAGCATTTGCATCTTCTTGTATAGCTGTATTTACAACCTCTTCTACACTTCTGTCGTGCCCAAGGTGAATGACCTCTACTCCTGTAGATTGAATGATGCGACGCATAATATTTATGGCTGCATCATGCCCATCAAAAAGTGATGCGGCAGTTACTATACGTACTTTATGTTTTGGTTTATATGGTGCGATTTGTTCCATTCGTAAAAATCTTGCTTAATTGAGGTGCAAATTTACTTAATTTATAAAAAATTTCGTGTTTAGTTATGAATTGTTTAAATGAAATAATTGCACATGGTTAATATTTCATTTAAACTATCTTTGTGACAACAATAAATCCTGAATTATGATCAAGAGAGTCTTTATCCTATTTATAGCCTTCAATTTAACTGGTTGTGCAGAATTACAAAACGTCATTAATGAACTTCCACAAACAACTGGAATAAGTAATGAAGATATGGCTGCTGGTTTGCGTCAAGCTCTAGATTTAGGTATTGATAAACAAGTTACTAAGCTTACCCAAACCGATGGTTTCTACAAAAATGAGCTGGTTAAAATTCTTTTACCTGAAGAATTACAAAAAGTAGATGACGCTTTACGTAAAGTAGGATTAAGCAGCTTGGCTGATGAAGGCATTAAAGCACTCAACAGGGCAGCCGAAGATGCTGTAAAAGAGGCTACACCTATCTTTGTTAATGCTGTAAAGGAAATTACTTTTAACGATGCAAAAAACATTTTACTCGGTAACGATGATGCCGCAACTCAATATTTAACGTCTAAAACTCAAACACAGCTTTACGATAAATTTAAACCAGTAATAAGTAATTCTTTTGGTAAGGTTGGTGCAGATCAAATTTGGAACAACCTCATTACCAAATACAACAACTTACCGCTTACCAGCAATGTAAATCCGGATTTAACAGATTATGTAACCACAGAAGCTTTAAAAGGTGTGTATACTATGATTGCTGTTGAAGAAAAAGAAATTAGAACTAAAGTTTCATCTAGAACTACAGACTTACTAAAAAAGGTATTTGCCCTACAAGATTAACAAATCTGTTTATTTTCAACTATTTTTTATTAACAAAAAACCTTTTATTAGCTTAAGATTTAGTAAATTAGGAGTTCAATCAAAATTTTGATACCGTGCAGAATTCAGAACGATTGCTCCGAAAGAGGTTTAAATTAAGACAAAAGTACCTACGTCTTGTTGAGGATGCATACAATCTGAGACAAACAGACCATGCACTTAGTGATTTTTCAGAATTTAAAGCTACAAAAGTTTTACATCAACTCAATAAACTTAAGTTTGTCATTGGTGATTCTAAATTACAAGCTAACTAACTTTTACGCTTATACAAACCATCAAAAGCGACTGTAATTTCTTTATCTTCAGTGATAGTTTCCCATAGCTGCCTTACTGTTCCGTCCTCATTGTCTGTCCATGTTATGCGATGAAAAAAAGTTTTACCTTCGGAATTCTTCTCATCGTCTGTTCTTAAAATCATTTGATTACCAACTTTATTTCCCTTTAAATGTAAACTTTGTCCTTGATTGTCAATCCAGATTTGTTCCCACTGTTTTGTTTTATTGTTGTAAAAATTATTACTTGTTCCTGTGTAGCCAGGTGTAGCGCTTGACCAGTTTTCTTGCAGCACACAATCTCCTTGTATTTTTTTAATAGTATTTTCTCCTGCTTTAGTACCATTTGAATTTGAGACTTCCCAAGTTCCTATCCAAAAATCAAATTCAGAGTGCTTTTCTGTACAACATTTACAATTAGAATTTTGTGCTATGAGAAATGTGCTAAACAAGATAAACGCCAATAGAGGTGGGATTTTTTTCATGATTGCTATGGTTTTACTACAAGTTATTAAACTACATTTAATTATATGCTAATATTAACATAACATTTAAACCATAGAAAGTCAACATCTTTGTACCGCAAAAGAGATTAAGTCTTAAAAGAGATTAGAACAAGTTAGTTAGATTAAAGTCGGTATTTTAGTTAGGTGCCGACTTTTTTATTTAATAAAAAGACGTTTGAAAATACTCATAAGACTTTAACAACCGGCTTCCGTACCAAGAAAATAGTTCACCATCAACTATACTTATATCTTTTAATGGGAACTTCTCTCTAAAAGCGTCTATATCTTTAGTTTTAAAAGGGTATGGCTCACTTGAAAGGAATATTAAATCTGCTTCTTTTAATTTTGGATGTTCTAAATCTATTTCAGGATAACGCGCTTCGTTTTCAAAAACATTACTAAAACCAGCTTCGGTAATCATTGTATTTATAAATGTATTTGAAGCTGCAACCATCCAAGGATTCTTCCATATAAAATAGACAACTTTTTTCTTCCTTGTAGATTGTAATGCAGATTGAAATTTTTGTCTTTCGGTTGTAATCGCTACAATTAAATCTGAAGCATTTTTAGAGCTATTGAAAATACTACCATACATTTTTATAAGCTCTAAACAATCTTCAACAGTATCTACATCACTAATATGTATCGGAGCTACATCTTCTAAATCCTCTATTATTTCCTTTGTGTTTTCTTCTTTATTACAAAGTATAATGTCTGGTTTAAGCCCCTTTATCTTTTCAATATTAACTTGCTTTGTACCACCAACAACAGTTTTATGCTCTCTGAGATGATTTGGGTGCACGCAAAATTTTGTAATACCGACCAGTTGATTGTCCAATCCTAAATGAACTAATAATTCTGTTTGTGAAGGCACAAGAGATACAATTCGTTTAGGTGTATGCTCTAGCTCAACACTTCTATTTAACTGATCTAAGTATTTCATCTGGAGATGCCGAAACGAGTTTAGATTTACAAATTTTAAGCATTTAGAATTTCACTCATCTGCAATTGCAATTCTTTAGCTTTTGCTGCCGCAGCCTGTGCAAAATCATCATTTTGAGATGCATAAATTATTCCTCTAGAAGAATTAATAAGCAAGCCTACATTATCAGTCATTCCGTATTTACAAACATCTTGAAGGTTACCACCTTGTGCTCCAACACCTGGCACTAGTAAAAAACTATCTGGAATTATTTGTCTGATATCTGCTAAATACTCTACCTTTGTAGCACCTACTACATACATTAAGTTTTCAGAGTTTTCCCAAGTCTTTGAAGTTTTTAATACTTGTTTATAAAGTTCTACTCCGTCTACAGTTTTAGTTTGAAAATCAAATGCGCCTTGATTAGACGTTAAAGCCAATAAAATGGTGTGCTTATCCTCAAAAGCTAAAAAAGGTTCTACCGAATCTTTGCCCATATATGGTGCTACGGTAACACTATCGAAACCTAAATCTTCAAAAAAAGCTTTTGCATACATTGTACTTGTGTTACCTATGTCTCCTCGTTTTGCATCTGCAATGGTGTAAATTTCAGGATGCTTGTCGTTAAGATAATTTATGGTTTTTTCTAATGCCTGCCAACCTTTTATTCCATAAGCTTCATAAAAAGCAGTGTTAGGCTTGTATGCCACACAAAGATGATGTGTTGCATCTATTATAGCTTTATTAAAAGCAAATATTGGGTCCTCTTCCTCTAAAAGGTGTTGAGGAATTTTATTTAAATCTACATCTAATCCTATGCAAAGAAAGGATTGTTTTTTCTTGATTTGAGTGATTAGTTGTTGTGTTGTCATGTTATAAAAAAAGCCTCAAAAAAGAGGCCTAAAAATTTATATTGTTTCGTCGCTGGCTTTTAACAACTCAGTGTTTTCTGCAAGCATTAATTCGTCTATTATTTTTTGAATATCTCCGTCTATGATATTTGATAAATCATATAAGGTTAACCCTATTCTGTGATCGGTTACACGACCTTGAGGATAGTTATACGTTCTAATTTTAGCACTTCTATCTCCAGAGCTTACCATACTCTTACGCTTTTCTGAAGCTTCTGCCTGACGCTTTCTTAATTCTTCTTCATATAATCGCGAACGTAAAACCTTTAAGGCTTTTTCTAAGTTTTTGTGAGATGATTTCTGGTCTTGACAACTCACAATCATACCTGTTGGCTCATGGTGTAGCTTAATTGCAGAATAGGTTGTATTTACCGACTGACCTCCAGGACCTGTTGATGTTGTACGCTCTATACGAACCTCTGTCATATCTAGTTCGTAATCAAACTCTTCTGCCTCTGGCATTACAACTACAGTTGCTGCACTTGTATGTACACGACCTTGAGTTTCTGTTTGCGGTACACGCTGTACACGATGCACACCTGCTTCAAACTTCAACGTTCCATAAACATCTTCTCCTGAAACTTCGAAAATAATTTCTTTAAAACCACCAGATGTTCCTTCACTTGTACTTACTACATCTACCTTCCATCCTTTGTTACTACAGTATTTTGAGTACATTCTGTATAAGTCACCTGCAAAAATACTAGCTTCGTCTCCACCCGTTCCTGCACGTACTTCAACAACAACATTCTTGGCGTCGTCTGGATCTTTTGGTATCAATAAGAAACGTATTTCTTCTTCGATTTTAGGCAAATCCTCTTTAGCTTCGTCTAATTGCATTTTTGCCATTTCTACCATCTCAGCATCGGAACCATCTGCTATGATCTCTTCAGCTTCAGAAATATTATCTAATAATTCTTTATAAACATCGCCTTTATCAACTATTTTCTTTAGGTCTTTATATTCCTTATTTAGTTGAATGTAACGCTTCTGATCTGCAATTATATCTGGTTGAATTATGAGGTCATTTACCTCATCGAATCGTTGTTTTACAATCTGAATTTTCTCTAACATCTCTCTTCAAAAAATTGGATGTCAAAAGTACAATTTTTTACTTGATTATTGAGATTTAAGTCTTGAGAAACTTACACTTGATTTTGAGGATTTTATCCAAAATGCATTTTGCGACTATTTTAAAAAATATTTTTTAATCTTTTAGCGTTGTAAGTATTATGCGAAAGCAGTTTACCTCTATACTAAACTACTACAAGCCGCTTGCTCTATGGTCGTTTTTAGTGACCATTGCTATTACGGCAATTAATCCAGAATTGATTTTGGCGCTTTGCACTAAATTATTCTTGGTCTTTCTGCTATGGATAATGATTAGCGATAGAAAATTAAGGCAACGCTTAAATTTTTATAAAATAAGAGGTGTGTCTAACCTTAAATTTTTTAGTATTATATTTTTGTTAGACAGTTTAATTACTTGTGTTTTTCTTTCGTTGATAAAAGGTTTTATATAAAGAAACTCATCCTTAATTTTATGAAACATCTTTTGATTTTCTTTCACTTTTACAAAACCTACATCCCTTGGTCGTTTATCATTACTCTTTTACTTGGGTTTGTTGATTCGTATTATATTCCTGCAGTTATATCAAAATTATTTCTAACTGTTTTTGCTTGGTATGTTACTAACGAAACATCAAGTAAACGCAAACTAACTTTTTATAAAAATTTAGGAATCTCAACACAACTACTCTTCGTTTCAATGTTTGTTTTAGATAGCCTATTTACAGTATTCATTCTTTTTTTATTTAAGCTATTTTAATTACTGAATATGATACTTGAAGTAGACAACATAGAATTGAATTTTAAAAACAAGCGCATCTTAAGTGGTATTTACCTTAAGGCAGAAACAGGTAAAGTAACTGCTATTTTAGGCAGTAATGGATGTGGCAAAAGTAGCTTACTAGATATTATCTTTGGTAACCTAAAACCCAAGTATGAATTAATTAGAATAGATAACAAACCTATTCTAAAACCACTTTACAAAACTGGATTTATAAAATACCTACCTCAATATCACTTTATTCCAGATGGTATATCTATCAAAACTGCTTTTAACATGTTTGGTGTAAACTGGGCTAAATTTGCATCAACTTTTAACGCATTTAAAAAGTACAAATCTTATGATATAAGTAAACTTTCTGGAGGTGAGCGTCGTGTTATAGAAACCTATTTGGTACTAAAATCTAAGAGCTTCATTACTATTTTAGATGAACCTTTTTCGCATCTTGCACCAATACACATTGAATCTATTAAAACCTTAATTGAAGAAGAGAAAAGAGATAAAATAATTATTATTTCTGACCATATGTACCGACACATTATTGATAGTGCTGACCACATCTATTTACTAAAAAATGCCACTACAAAAGAAATAAAAGACCTAAGGGAATTAGAAAGTTACAGGTATTTAAGTGAAAATGCATTAAATAACACCTAATTAATTTACCAGACTGTTTAAATTTTCTGAATTATCATCTAAGATAGTAGTGCTTTTCAATAAATAAATTAACCCAATCAAAAACAAAGTTGAATCTAAATAAAAAAGTGGTTGGATATTTGCGTAAAATGCTACTGCAAAAAATACATCAGCAAAAATGAAAGCAAATACAGCTATCATAAAACATTTAGATTTTTCGGTATTCTTACCTTGACCGTAAAGTGCAGCTAAAAAACCTAATATGAGCATTAAAACACTTTCTGCAATCATAAAAATGTAGTGCAAATCACTGAACAAGTTAGATTTAATTAAATCTAAAACGATATAGGCTAGATATATGTTAAGTAGAACTACAAAACTTATTATAACTAGTAAATTCCTATTTTTATTCTTGTAATTAATCATGCTTAAAATATAAATAATTATAAGCACATGCCTAATAATTCTAGCAATAGCTAACATATACAAAGCAACTATACCGTTACCAAGACTCAACATTTCAGGAATTATAAAGAAGCTGTAAATTAAAATGAGAAGAGTTCCTTTTGTTCCTTTATTTAATTTCAAAAACAAAATAAAACATAATATTGACTCTAAAGCTCTAATTGCAAAACCATAAGTGTTTTGACTTAAATAAATAGCTAAAAAATTTAAGCAAAGTAATGTTATAAAGGCAATAATTGATTTCTTATTTACCGAAAAAATATCCATAAAGTAGTTTACATTTTAGACATAAGGACAAGAATTAACTTCTTGGTTACTAACACCTTTTACACTCTAAAAGTAAAAATATAGTATTAAATGCTTTAATACAACTTAAGGTTCAGAACTTCCAGCTATTACACTCTCTAAATCCACAACAACACCTACACCAAGCAGCTGTTTCCATTGAATTCTTGGACCTTCTACAACCATTTCTTCATTAGTAACTTCATTTGTCTCAACCTCTGCTTTAATATCATGATCGTATCTTAAGTGAGAGCCCAAGGTAGCTTTTACAAATTTATTAACCTTCATATCTACATTTACTTCCCAATCTAAATCTACATTACCAAAATTTATCAAATAGTCTGTGTAGAGCCTTAAGCGCGAATTAAACTTTACATTTTCAAAAACCTCATCTTCAAATTGACCTGTAAATAAAACACCAAATTCCTGACGTGTTGTTTCCCCTTCTCGTACTATGTTACCTTCCATATCATAAATTGCGGGCTCAACACCAAAAGCACCTTGATTGGCAAGTGTCTCATCTAAAACAAATGTTGTTTTTAACGTAAGTGGAGACGCATACAAAGAAAACCGTTCTATATGCCTACCATACTCCATACCTGCGCCTAAAAACACATATCCTGGCGCCATAAACCGTGAAATAGGATCTTCATCTCCTGGGCTACTAAACCCATTAGAAAATTGCGTGTTAAAACTAAATCTTGCAGAGTAAAACCAATTACTTTCTGGGCTTTTTTCTAATCCAAAATTAGAAATCACCTCAATAACATCTTCTGTTTTAAAGATAGATTGTTTTTCTTGTTTATTTAAACCATAACGCAGATTGAGAGAAGAGTTCCAAAAATAAGTTTCTTCTTTAAATTTAGCTGAAGCTTTACCGCTAAGTATTGCAGAAATAGAATTGGTTCCACCAGCATTCCAATTGCTAAATGAAACTTGATTAAGAAAAAAACCTACTTCATTCTCAGTATTCCAACCTAAATTTAACTTTGACTTTGGCTTTATTAAAAACAAAGAATCTGGTTGTGCTGAAATACACAAACTAAACAAAAACGTAAAACCTAAAACATACTTTTTAATATTCTGCATCTTACAATAATTTAATAAGTAAAGGTTCCGTATTCACTTTCTATAGTTAACTTTTTCGATTCGGATGCTTCTACCCTACCAATAATTTGAGCATTTACATTAAATGATTTGGAAATTGTAATAATATCTTCGGCAATCTCTGGCTTAACATACAATTCCATTCGGTGACCACAATTAAAAACCTGATACATTTCTTTCCAATCTGTATTAGATTGCTCTTGTATGAGTTTGAATAACGGTGGAATTTTAAACATATTATCCTTTATAATATGAAGGCTATCTACAAAGTGTAGGATTTTGGTTTGTGCACCACCACTACAATGTACCATGCCGTGAACTGTATCACTTTTGTATTTATTAAGAATACTCTTAATAATTGGAGCATAAGTTCTGGTTGGAGACAGCACTAACTTACCAGCATCTATCGGAGAGGCTTCAACAGTATCAGTTAACTTGGTATTACCAGAATACACTAAGTCTTCTGGAACTGAAGCATCAAAACTTTCAGGATATTTTTTAGCTAAATATTTTGAAAAGACATCATGTCTTGCGGATGTTAATCCGTTGCTTCCCATTCCTCCGTTATACTCATTTTCGTAAGTGGCCTGGCCAAAAGATTCTAACCCTATAATAACATCACCTTCAGAAATATTAGCATTATCTATAACATCTGAGCGTTTCATACGAGCTGTAACGGTAGAGTCTACTATTATTGTTCTTACCAAGTCACCTACATCAGCTGTTTCTCCACCAGTAGAATGTATTGTAACTCCAAAGCTTTTTAAATCTTCTATTAACTCTTCTGTACCATTAATTATGGCTGAAATGACTTCTCCTGGAATAAGGTTTTTGTTTCTTCCGATTGTAGAGGACAACATAATATTATCTGTTGCACCTACACATAGTAAATCATCAATATTCATTATCAATGCATCTTGTGCGATACCCTTCCAAACGGATATGTCCCCTGTTTCTTTCCAATACATGTATGCTAATGAAGATTTTGTACCAGCACCATCTGCATGCATTATTAAACAGTAATCTTCATTATTTGTTAGATAATCTGGTACTATTTTACAAAAAGCCTTGGGGAAAAGCCCTTTATCTATATTTTTTATAGCATTGTGTACATCTTCTTTTGAGGCAGAAACACCTCTTTGGGCATATCTTTTACTGACAGAACTACTCATTGATACTGTTAATGATTCTTAGTACTGCAAAAGTAAGAATAGAAATTAATTATTTGATTAAATTAGAATTTATTACGGTTTCTATATTCTCTAATATTTCCATTCTTCTTTTTTTACCACCAAAATATAAGTTTACACCTAAACCTATTCTAAGAAAAGATTCGTCACTATCTGGCATAATTAAACCTTCCTGCTCATTAGAAAGCACAAAATTATAATCACCGAATAACTTTACTCCTAACCCATCCATTATCAAATATTCTAATCCTAAGCCAAATTGAACTTTGGTATGGGTTTCTTCAAAAGAGCTTGAAGCATTATAGCCGTATCCACCAAAAATAAACGGAGAAAATTCACTATACGGAGTCACCAAATATTCAAGATTAAGATCAAAAGACATAAAACCCTCATTAACTGTGTCACTAAGGGCTATATTGTACTTATTAAATGATAAGTTAACATTCAGATTACTTATAATATGGTATTTATAACCTAACCTAAAAAAAACATCAAGTTCTGAATCTGGATAATCGCCCAGAATCATTGCAGTACCAAAACCAGCATCTACAACATGTGTTCCTCTTAATTCTAAAAAATCTAATTCTTTATAAAGTTTTTTGTTACTTATTTCTGTTTTCGCTTCTTGAGCAACCGCTTCTTGAGCAGTTACAAAATATAGATTTAGAAAAATAAAAATTAATGTTAGGATTTGATTTTTATTTGAAATAATCATAAAGGTTTAATTAGTAAATAAACTTAAGTCACATAAGTATCTGAGGTTGCACAATATAGAAAAATATTTCTCATACAGTCAAAAAATAAAAGACCAAGTGTAATAAAAAAGGATAAAACCATAGTTATGATTTTATCCTTTATAGATTTTAACGGCCTAAAGCCTTGTTATTGTATTAATTTTTTAAGATTCTGTCAGTAGCGTAGATTGTACGTTAACAACCTCATCATTTACAACATCTTTGATATCCTCAGAGTTGTCTTGAGAAAGAATTAAGGTCGCACCCACTAGAATAGCTACACTTAATAGTAACTTCTTCATTTTTACAAATATTGATTAATAGCATTACAAACATACTAAATAAACGTGTTGTAAAAACGGTGAAAACTAGTTTTTTTATAACAAAACACAGGGTTTTCGACAATGCGACATTTGTTATCGACAAACGACATAAAATATAATTTTTGTACTAATTTTTATACGTATACATACGTACTAAATAAATTGTAACTTTTATTTTGTGAATAACAACTCTCTATATTTTGTGAGTGGCCACAGCTCATCATCTATCATCAACTCTAACTTATCACAGTGATATCTAATATCGTCAAAGATTGGTTTTACTTTATTACAATAACCTTTGGCCTTATTTTCAATACTATTTTGAGAATTTACACTTTTACGTTCATCAATCATCATAGTCACTAATGAATTTATGGCTTCAATATGCTTTGAAATCTGCTCAATAATATTTAACTGCTCTTTAGCAAAATCTTTAAAGCCATCACCATAGATAGCCTTGAGTCCTTTTACATTTTCAATAAGGATGTTCTGATACCTAACAGCCGTAGGAACAACATGATTACGAGCTATATCTCCAATTACTCTACTCTCTATTTGAACATGAAGAATGTACTCTTCCATTTCAATTTCATAACGTGCTTTTGACTCAACCTCATTCATAACACCAAGGTTCTCAAATAACTCTATTGCCGATTTTGAAACTTTAACTTTAAGCGCTTCAGGTGTTGTCTTATTATTACTTAAGCCTCGTTTTTTAGCTTCCTTTTCCCACGCTTCACTATAACCATTTCCTTCAAAAAGAATAGACTTTGACGTCTTTATATATTCTCTTAAGACATTAAAAATAGCATCATCTTTTTTCATGGATTTTTTATCGATTAGAAGATCAACCTCTTCTTTAAAGTCTATTAATTGTTTGGCTACAATGGTATTTAAAACCGTCATGGGGTTTGCGCAATTAGCTTTTGACCCAACAGCTCTAAACTCAAATTTATTCCCTGTAAAGGCAAAAGGAGAGGTTCTATTTCTATCTGTATTGTCTAATAATATCTCTGGGATTTTACCAACAACATTCAATTTTAAATCTGTTTTCTCTTGAGGAGACAACTTTCCTTTTGTTACGGTTTCAAGTTCCTCTAAAACTTTGGTTAACTGCGCACCAATAAATACAGAAATGATTGCAGGAGGAGCTTCATTAGCTCCTAATCGATGGTCATTACTAGCAGATGCAATAGCAGCTCTTAATAATTCTTCATGCGTTTGTACTGCTTTTATAGTATTAATAAAAAAGGTTAGGAATTGTAAATTACTCATAGGAGTTTTACCAGGAGATAAAAGGTTTATTCCTGCATCTGTACTTAAACTCCAGTTATTGTGCTTACCTGAGCCGTTGACTCCTGCAAAAGGTTTTTCATGCATTAAAACACTAAAATTATGACGCTTGGCCACCTTTTGCATTACATCCATTAATAATGAATTATGGTCCACAGCAAGATTAGCCTCTTCAAAAATTGGAGCTAATTCAAATTGGTTTGGAGCTACTTCATTATGTCGTGTTTTAACAGGAATACCTAGTAACATACATTCATTCTCTAAATCTCGCATATAAGCCATAGCTCTAGATGGAATGGTACCAAAGTAATGATCATCTAACTGCTGTCCTTTAGCAGGAGAATGTCCTAATAATGTTCTTCCCGTAAGTACAATATCTGGTCTTGATGTTGCCAGTGCATTATCTATTAAAAAATACTCTTGCTCCCAACCTAAAGAAGCACTTACCTTTTTTACGTTTTTATCAAAATATTTACAAACAGCAACTGCCGCTTTATCTACAGCATACAATGCTCTTAATAATGGGGTTTTATAGTCTAACGCTTCACCTGTGTAGGATACAAAAACTGTAGGAATACATAAAGTAGTACCATAAACAAAGGCTGGAGACGTTGGATCCCAAGCTGTATAGCCTCTTGCCTCAAATGTATTTCTAATACCTCCGTTAGGAAAACTAGACGCATCTGGCTCTTGTTGCACCAACTGACTGCCACCAAATTTTTCGATAGCAATTCCATCTCCTATTGCTTCAAAGAAAGCGTCATGTTTCTCTGCTGTCGCTCCGGTTAATGGCTGAAACCAATGGGTATAGTGTGTTGCACCTTTAGAAATTGCCCATTCCTTCATCCCTGTAGAAATATGGTCTGCCAAAACTCTATCTATTTTAGTACCTTTAGTTACCGCTTCCATAATACTAGATAAAGCCTCTTTGGTCAAATATTGACGCATAGCCACTTCATTAAAAACATTAGCACCAAATACTTCTGAACGTCGTTTCGGCTCTTCAATGTTTAAAGGTTTTCTTTTTAATGATTCTTTTACAGCAAAAAATCTCAATGTTGACATATTAATAAAATTTTGGCTCAAAAATACGAAATTATCAAAATGACTAACATATACCCCTTAAAAATTAGGGCTTATTAACAACTATTAATAACATTTTACCTAAAACACCCTATTTTTTTTGATAGCATTGAAAAAAATAGCAATATTTGCACCGTCAAATTATAAATCTTAAACTGATGAGTAAATCTAAATTAGAGTACATATGGCTAGATGGTTATAAGCCTACTCAAAACATGAGAAGTAAAACTAAAGTTGAAGACGATTTTAGTGGAAAATTAGAAGACTGTCCTATTTGGTCTTTTGATGGTAGTTCTACCAGACAAGCCGAAGGTGGTGCTTCAGATTGTTTATTAAAGCCAGTAGCTATTTATCCAGATCCTACAAGAAAAAATGGATACTTAGTAATGACAGAAGTATTGAATGCCGACGGAACTCCTCATGTATCTAACGGAAGAGCTACTATTGATGATGATGATAATGATTTCTGGTTTGGTTTTGAACAAGAGTATTTTATTATGGATAAGAAAACTCAACTACCTTTAGGTTTCCCTGTTGGTGGATATCCTGCTCCACAAGGTTTGTATTACTGTTCAGTTGGAGGAAGAAATACGCACGGTAGAGATTTAGTTGAAGAACATGCTGACCTTTGTATAGCTGCTGGATTAAACTTTGAAGGTATTAACCAAGAAGTTGCTTCTGGTCAATGGGAATTTCAATTGTTTGCTAAAGGTGCAAAAAAGGCTGGTGACGAAATTTGGGTAGCGCGTTATTTATTAGACAGATTAACTGAAAAATATGGTTATTATATTGAATACCACCCTAAGCCATTAGGTAAAGATATGGATTGGAATGGTTCTGGTATGCACGCTAACTTCTCTAACACTACATTAAGAACTTGTGGTGATAAGGCAACTTATGAGAAAATCTGTGAGGCATTTAGACCTGTTGTTAAAGAGCATATTGAAGTATATGGTGAGTTTAACGATCAACGTTTAACTGGCGAGCATGAAACACAAGCTATTGACGAATTCAGTTATGGTGTTTCTGATAGAGGAGCTTCAATTCGTATTCCAATTATTACTGTTGAAAAAGGTTGGAAAGGATGGTTAGAAGATCGTCGTCCAGCTTCTAACGCAGACCCTTATAAAGTTGCAGGTAGAATTGTAAAAACTGTAAAAAGTGCTGATGTATAGTTAGCACAACTGTAATAAAAAGAAAGCTCATATTAAGTTATGAGCTTTTTTTATACGCACTACTTAAGTGCCAAAAAGATAAATATCATGTAAGCACCAAATAACAACATCCCTTTTAAACGATCTATTTCAAAACGTTTTGGAACAAGAATTAAAGGCACTAAAATAACCGCAAAGCCAATCATCCAAAATATATTCGTAGACAGAATCTCTGGTGTTTTTGGGTTTACTGCAATTGGTTTTATAATGGCTGTTAACCCTAAAACCGAAGCAATATTAAATATGTTTGAACCTATTAAATTTCCTAAAGAAATGGCTTTTTCTCTTTTTAAAGCTGCAATTACAGAAGCTGCCAATTCTGGCACACTTGTACCTATCGCAATTACTGTTACCGAAATAGCATAATCGCTAACACCAACCGCTGAAGCTAACTGTTTTGCTCCCTTAACCAACCACTCTGAGCCAAAATACAATCCTGCAGCACCAATAAGCAACCAAGCTACAATCTTAAAGTTAGAGACCTCTGCCAACGCATCATCCACCTCGTCTAAGTTAGCCTTAATAGATTTTCTAGAACTTCTAATGAGTATTACCAAAAACACTATTAAAGCAGCGAAAAGAATTCCACCTTCTAAAGCCGAAAGCAATTCATCATTCTTCAAAAAATAATACAATGCAAACGACACCAACATCATCATTGGCCAATTGAGCCTGTAGAAATCGCGATCTACAGCTAAAGGAGAGATAATTGCTGTAATACCCAAAACTAAACCTATATTAGCAATATTAGAGCCTATTACATTACCAAGTGCAATATCTGTAACACCATCTAAAGCAGCTTGTAAGCTTACCAAAAGTTCTGGCGCAGAAGTCGCGAAAGACACCACAGTCATCCCGATTACCAACTTAGATATCTTTAATTTAAAGGATAATCCTACTGATGCTCTTACCAAAAAATCACCACCAATAACCAATAATGCCAATCCAGCCACTACATAAAATACACTCATCTACAAACCAATTATTAAATCCTTTTTTTTAATTGATTGCGAAGATAAGACTTCATTTTGAAAGCTAACCAAAACTAAATTTTTCGTTAAATAACTATTTTTTTAGTTGACTAACTATAAAAATAGTTATATTTGACTTCATCAATAAAAAATAAAACTTCTGAAATGCAAAAACTCACTAACAAAGAAGAAGAAATAATGCACATTTTATGGAAGCTAGACAAAGCCTTTGTAAAAGATGTATTGGCAGAAATAGAAACTGACAAACCACACTATAACACTTTATCTACCATAATTAGAAACCTGGAAGAAAAAGGGTATGTAAGTTATAACGCTTATGGCAAAACACACCAATACTACCCTATTGTCTCTAAAGAAGACTATAAAAAGCGTTTTATGAATACTGCTATTGAAAACTACTTCAACAGTTCTTATAAAAACGTCGTATCCTTTTTTGCTAAAGAAGAAAAAATTAGTGTTGAAGAGCTGAAAGAGATTATTGAAATTATAGAAAAGAAAAAGTAACCATGGAATATCTATTAAAAGCATCGGCTGTAATTTGCATATTCTATATATGTTTTCAGTTACTATTAAAACGAGAAACGTTTTTTAATCATAACCGCTGGTTTTTAATTATCGGTCTAATTTTAGCATTAGTATTTCCGCTTGTAATTATTCCTATTTATGTTTCAGTAGACACTATTGTTTCGCCAGATATTGTTTTTCAGGTTAACGACATAGCACCAAATACTACTACTGATGCTAGTACTGAAAGCACATTCCAATGGACCTCATTATTACCGATAATCTACATTGTAGGATTAAGTGTTCTATTTCTTCAATTTATATTTCAGTTTGGGTCTTTAATTTGGCTGCTATTAAAAAACCCAAAAAACAAAAAAGGAACATATACATACGTTATCGTAAATCATAAAATTTCACCCTTTTCATTCTTTAAGTGGATTGTCTTCAATCCTAAAAACTACACCAAAGATGAATTGGAACTTATACTGATACATGAAAAAGTTCATGTCAACCAGATGCACTCATTAGACATTATTTTTTCCCAATTGGCTTGTGTTATCTTTTGGTTTAATCCACTGATATGGCTTTATAAAAAAGAGATCCGTCAAAACCTTGAATATATAGCAGATAACGAAACTCAAGCTACTTCTCAGAACGAAAAAGCATACCAGCATTTATTACTAAAAACTAGTGTTAAAAATGCTAACATTTCATTATCAAATAATTTTTACAATTCACAAATCAAAAAACGAATCATTATGTTACACAAATCGAAATCAAATCACAAAAAACAATGGAGGTACTTATTGGTTTTACCGCTTTTAGCAGGTTTATTAATGAGCACGAATACCGAAAAAGTCTATGTAGATAACACTGCTACTATCGACAATTCTAAAGAAACTATTGAATTTTTAGTGACTAGAAACACCACAGACTTAGAGTTAAAAACCATGTCTAAAGCTATTGAAGACAAAGGTGGATTGCTGGAGTTTAGCCAAATAAAGCGAAATTCTAACAATGAACTAATAGATGTTTTTGTAAAATTCTATAACCACAGTTATGGAGGTGGAAATGCAGAAACTCCAATTGAAGATTTTATTATTTACAAAGAATTTTTTGATGACTATGCTGGCTATGTAGGCCGTCCTCATGGCGCTACTTTTCATTTTGATGTTGATAAGAAACAAAATGAATCTGATTACAAGGCACTTCAAAAAAGAGCCATCTCTAAAATGAAATCTCTTGGTATGGAAAATGAGAAACTTCACTATGAAACGATTCACAAACCAGAAGAAAACAATTCTAAGGAAACTAAGGCTTCAAAAAAAATCATTGAATTTATCATTACCAAAAACACTACAGATTCTGAATTAGACAAAATAAAAGAAAAGCTAAAAAATGAAGGTCTTGCAATAAAATTCAAAGGTGTAAAACGTACTAAGAATGAAGAAATAAGAGCGATTAAAATTGAAGCAAAGTCTAAAAACTCTAGTACCAATTATCAAATTAGCTCAGATGACGAAGCTATTGAACCAGTAAAGATTGTTTTTGACCAAGAAACTAATAATATATCTATAGGCAACGGGAAAACAAAGCACAAAACCCATTCCTATATTATCGAAACAGAAAATGGTGGCAAACACAAAATTCATAAAACAGGTAAAGGCAATAATGTGTTTGTTATATCTAAAGAAAAAACGAACACCAAAAGTGGTGATACCTTATATATGGTAATTGATGAAGATAGTAATGGCAAAACCATAAAAAAGTCTAAGACTTTTGAAGTTATTTCTGAAGGTGACAAAAACGTTGAAGTCATTATAGAAGATGATGGTAATTCTGAAGATGAAATCATTATAGTAAATGGCAAAAAAATTAAAACAGATTCTAATGATGATGTTGAAGTTATTGTAGAAGAAAAAAACAACAAGAATGTTTGGGTTACAAAAACCGACAATAAAGACGAAAGCTACATCATTGAAATTAATGACGACAAGAACAATGTTTTCTTTTCAGATGATAATGGCGAAAACCCCTTATTTATTATTGATGGCAAAGAGGTTACGAAAGAAAAAATTAGGGATTTAAATCCTAAACAAATTGAATCATTAACAGTTCTTAAAGATAAATCTGCCACAGAGAAATATGGAGACAAAGGGAAAAATGGTGTAATTGTTATAAAAACAAAAAAGAACTAAACTAAAATTTCATCAATCAATCAAAACGAAAAAAGCCAAACATCACTATTGAGTTTGGCTTTTTTTATATAGCTTTTAAAAGCTTTTATTCTATAATTATTTTTCTGGTTATAAAACCATTACTGTTATTCAACTTTATTAAATATAAGCCAGAAGCCACATCTAAATCCACATAATTTTCTACGGAATTAAATTGTCTTAACTGTTTTCCTTCAACAGAATAGACTTCTATGCTTTTAATATCTGAACCCTCAAAATAAATTCTTCCTTTAGAAGGGTTTGGATAAAGTAACAACTCTTCTAACCCAATTTCATCGATGCTAAGTGGTTGATCCCAAACATCTCCTACATTATTTCCCCAAATATATTCTACTAAATCAGGTTGATCTATAAACGGGTTTCTGTTAAACTGCCAATTGTACACTACGTTGTTTCTATTCATTTCAAAATCATCTGGAGGATCGTTTCTATGCCAATCTAATAATGTTGCCAAATCACCTAATTGTCCTGTCGCAGTTGGAAAGCCATTTACCACTTCAAGCCCGTTATAACGTATTTCCATGTACAACACACTACGTGCTACGTCACCTCTAAAGCTCCCTAATGTTCCAGCAGGACCAATATATTCTCCATAATGCTGATTCCCACGCGTACTATTCTCTACAGCATCTACAGCACGTAGAGCATGAGCATCTGAATTTCCGTGGCGCAAAGAGTCTGCCTCTGTTGTCCAAAACACATCAACTCCATCCGCAATTTCATCTTCTTCTATGTTATCAAAACCACCTCTTGAACGTGGAAAAGTATGCTCCCTATTCCATTTTCCTGTATTACTACTTCCTGTTTGCAAATCTAATTTTGCCCTACCCTCTTCGGTATAAACTAACCAAACCTGATTACTATTTGCAGGATTTTGATCCGCTTCCATTAAAATATCGATAACATCTGCATAGGTTTGTGCTCTTACCACATTTGGGTCTGCTATAATATCCTGCAAAGCCTGTCTTAATGCTAAATCCGACAATCCGTCTAAACTATCGTAATAACCATTTGGCTGCGTGCTTTGTACAATTCCTGTAGTAGGATTTGTTGGAGTTCCCCAAGCTGCAACTGTAAAATCATTGTCCACTGCCCTAACCTCTACAAAATTGTTTCCTGGAACTATAGGTTCAACTAGATCTAAAAATTTAATTTTAATAACTTCATCACCTTCATCATCAGAATCATCTGTTAAAGTAATCGTAGTACTTGTGGAATTTGTTCCACTTAAAATCGTAAGACTTGTATTGCCTGTAAAATCTGATGTATTAAACCCAAAATTGTTAAGACTAATCGTAAAGTTTAAATCTGACGTCACATTAGTTTCAGAAGTAAATATGATATCAAAAGAAGTTCCCTCATCATATTGCGTTGCTGCAACAGAAATCTGAATAGGATTTATCGCAGTACCTGAACCGTCGTTTTCACGTCTTGGTGTTGGTGTCGCGGAAGAATAAGATTCTACTCCCATACCATCTACATGGCGTTGAATAGATCTCTGCGTAGAATTGGTACCATTATCGTTGTATTGAACTGTTTCTCCTAATAGCCCCATCAAAACAGTATCATCTGCGTCATTAGTACCGTAAACCATGGCATCTATAAGATTGGTTTGTGTTGCCAAAGTACCCTCTGGAAAATCACTTACAGAAGCTTGATAAATACCAACAGCATCCGCACCATTTTGAATAACATTTTCTGATATTAATAATTGAGGAAACGGATAAACACCTTCACTACCAATAACAAGCAACCCATTATTATCTGTTTGGTAACCATCTAAATCAATTACCATATAACTTGAATCAGCACCACTAGAAGACCCATTGAAGAACACCAAAATATAACCATCAGTTGAAAAATTTGGTGTCTGCGACTTTAACTCTATAAACTCTGCCGTATCAGTGCTTGGTGTATCTGGATCTAGCTCATTAATAATTAAAACCTGACTCCAAGTATTATGAAATACAAATAATACCAGGACAATTAAAAAACGTTTCATACTCTATTTTTTTCCAAAGATAATGGTAAAAAAGACTATTAATGTTAATTAAAAATTATTTAGAAAAATCAGTAAAATATTTACCTCTATTTTATCAATAGAATAAAACTCTCAAAAGATGAAAAGTTAAAAATTGAGTGTTTTAAAGACGAAATGGCTCTACGAATTAAAAAACCAACTCAAAAACCCTCTACAAACATATAATTTTGTAAGTCAAAAACACATTTAAAGTTACATTTTAAAACTTTAATGTAGAGAGGTCACATTTTTTAGTAATACATATCATTATTTTAGTTATAAATGTAAATGCAAATTCGTCGATTTTTATAAAAACGTTTGGAAGAATATTTGTTGCCGATATATATTGAAAACTCAATCAAGAATTTAAAACAAATAATTAACCTCAAAACCAAAAAAATATGATGACTTTAGCAAAATTGATTATCGACATAATTTTTTCGATATTCTAAACTCAACTAATCAAAAATCAATCAAGAAACAATCAATCAAAAAATGAGTAAGACTTAGTTCTAGAATAAGTTTTACTATTTTTATCGCTCAGTAAACATGCAAAAGATTTAATCATTCTTTGCTAATCAATAAAAATGAAGACATCTATCTTTAAGATTATTGCAAAAATTAACAAAGCGATACTCCCAAGTTACTCTAAAAGACAATTAGACCTGAGCAAGGCTAGTAAATTACAACTTGCTATAATAGGCTGGCGTGTATATGTTACCAAAAATGCTCTAGACTAAAAAAAGACTGCCTATTGGCAGCCTTTTCAAAACTCAATTTAATCTATCGCTTTAGCGGTAAATTCTCTTTTTCAACATTAGTTTCTTGTTACAGATCCCATTAACGTTTCTACAGGACCATCTCCCATATCAATAACTGTATGATCCATAGCATTTGCCGGCACCATATGCGCTAATGGCTTTAATGTAAATGGAGCACTGCTATTATCTGGATATGGCTCTACAGAAATAACAACTGTTCGTCCTTTCAAGTCTGTTGGAAATGTTAATCCTGCTGGAGCATTTTGTAAGTAATCCTCACCTGGATATCCTGGACCATTTCCTGCATCTCCCTTAAACGTAGAGGTTGTTGCATTATCATCTGCAGCTTCGGCACTTGTAAATGTTCCTGTACTTATTGGAGTACCGTCAAACACAACCCAACCTTCATATTTCCAACCATCAGATAGAGTAGGCAAACTTAAACCAGCCGTAAGATTTGGTGCATTAGTATTATTTAAAAACCAAACACCACTAGACTCATTGGTATCATCCATATCTGTAGGAGTTGCAAGAATGTATTTTCCTGTTGAAGCTCCGAGTGAAGAAACTGCACTTCCTGACCCAACAACTATATTATCAGAATTAACATTAGCAACATTACCAGAAAAATCACCCGCTAATAGTTTGGTAGCTGCTGGTGCAGGATCTGGATCTACTGCTGGCTCAATAGATAATACAAATGTTGTTGCACTTTCTAACTGTTCTGTGTCAACTGAAAATGTCTGAGGAAAGGTAACACTTGTAAAAGTACCTGTACTTACCGGTTGTCCATTCACAATTATCCAACCTTCATAAACATAATCACTTCCTAAAGCCTCTAGACCTTGTAAGTTTAAAGTTAAATCTGATGTTGTAGACGCATTATTATCGTCATCATTACTACAGGATACAGCAAAAAGACTCAATGCTAGTAATCCTAAAAATGTTTTTTTAATCATCGCTTATCGTTTTAAAAATTTTATACAACAAAATTAGAACACGTGTATGATGTAAAATGTTAGCTAGCTAACAGTTACAAATTTTTTATTCATAAAAATGACTAAAGTCATTAAAAAGCAGCAACTTAGTTAGTAACTTATAGAACAAATTTTATGGCCATGATTAAAAGTTTAGAACAAAAAAGGTGCTCCGAAATTTTAAAAAACAATTATATAGGCTACTTGTCTTACATAAGTGGAAACAGACCTTATACAGTTCCTATTACCTATTATTATAATGACGAAGAAAATTATATAATCTGTTATACTGGTAACGGACATAAGGTTAAATCTATGCGAAAGCAAACATCAATTTCTATTACTGTAGCAGATATTTTTAGCAATAATAAATGGCAATCTGTAATGGTCCATGGTCAATACTCAGAAATTGATGGTGGCACCGCTAAGCTTTATTTGCATGAATTTTCATTAGGCATTAAAAACCTTGTCCTTAAAAAAGAACATAAAGATTTAGATTACATAAGTCAATTTTCTAGTAAAATTTATAATATGGAAACCCCAATAGTCTTTTTACTAAAAATTGACGACATTACTGGTAAGATGAAGTCTTAGGTTTAATACTATTATAAATATCTGACCGTAAAACTTTGAGGCATAAAAAAAGCAAGCATTTAAAATGCTTGCTTTTTTGTCTGTGACCACGGCAGGATTCAAACCTGCAACCTTCTGAGCCGTAATCAGATGCGCTATTCAGTTGCGCCACGTGGCCTATTAAAGGGCTGCAAATATATAACTTTTATTAAAAAACAACCAAACTATTTATTTCAAAATTCTAAATGATTATTTTTGAAACATGATTTCAAAAGATATTTTAGAACCATTTTCATATTTGTTTGACGAAGAAATTCTCAACAACATATCTCAAGTCGCAGATATCAAAACCTTTAAAAAGAACGACATCATTATTGATATTGGGCAAGAACTAAAGTATGTCCCACTTTTAATAAGAGGCAATATAAAAGTACTCAGAGAAGATAGTGAAGGTAGTGAGTTATTGCTTTATGTGTTGGAATCTGGTGATACCTGTGCTATGTCTTTAACCTGTTGCATGGCTAAGTCTGTGAGTAAAATAAGAGCTATTGCAGATGAAGACACTACTGTAATTATGATTCCAATAGACGAGATGCGAGTTTGGTTTGACACCAACGATAGCTGGAGGAGTTTCATTCTACAAAGTTACCAGACACGTTTTGACGAAATGCTTGAGACCATAGATACCTTAGCATTTATGAAAATGGATGAAAGACTTTTTAAATATCTTACTGATAAGGTAAAACTCTCAGCATCTACCGACTTAGAAATTACACATCAGGAAATAGCTGAAGATTTACATACTTCTAGAGTTGTAGTTTCAAGACTATTGAAGCAACTTGAAAAACAGGAAAGAATAACTCTTGGAAGAAATAAAATTCATGTAATAGATTTTTAATCTATTCAAAAAAATCCCTTATTAATTCAAATTTTAAAATTAAATGGAACTAATTAAAGAACCTTGGCCTTGGTATGTCTCTGGTCCATGTATAGCTATTACAATGTTTTTATTGCTTTATTTTGGCAGAACTTTTGGCATGTCCTCTAATTTAAGAACCATGTGTGCTATTGGCGGAGCTGGTAAATACTCTGAGTTCTTTAAATTCGATTGGAAAAGTTACAGATGGAATCTAATCGTTATGATTGGAGCTGTAGTTGGTGGATTTATTGCTTATTTTTTTCTATCAAACCCTACAGACATTAATCTCAGTGCTGAGACCATTAAAGATTTAAATGAGCTTGGTTTTAAAAATGCAGGAAACAGTCTTTTACCTCCAGAATTATTTGCTTGGGAAAATGTATTGACTCTCAAAGGAATATCAATACTTATTATTGGAGGATTTTTAGTTGGTTTTGGCACACGTTATGCTGGTGGTTGTACATCAGGACATGCTATTACTGGCTTAAGCAGCTTACAACTACCGTCTTTAATTGCCGTTATCGGTTTTTTTATTGGCGGTTTAATCATGATTTATTTAATATTTCCAATACTATTTTAAGATGAAGAATTTTTTAAAGTTTTTTTTAGTTGGAATATTCTTCGGAATTGTACTGGTAAAGTCTGAAGCCGTTTCCTGGTATCGCATATTTGAAATGTTCAAATTTCAATCTTTTCATATGTATGGTATTATTGGTACTGCTGTTATTACTGGCATAATATTGTTGTTAGTTGCAAAAAAGAATCACCTCAAAACTACGCAAGGCACCTACTTACGAGTTCCTCTAAAAGACAAAGGGCTTGTTAGATACATAGTTGGTGGAAGTATTTTTGGGCTTGGCTGGGCACTTTGTGGAGCTTGCCCAGGACCAATGTATATTTTAGTTGGCACTGGAGTTTTCCCTATGTTAATTGTTATTGCTGCAGCATTACTTGGTACGTTTGTTTATGGAATTTTAAAACGTAAGCTTCCACACTAGTCTACGACCTATGTAACAAATAGTACATTAAGATTTTTTTGCTTTTATAATTTAGTGTAAATTTATAAGAGTAAGAAGATTTTACACAGACTTCACCTCTGTTTAAATATAAAATCATAACTAATGAAAATTGAACAATTATATACAGGATGTTTGGCTCAAGGTGCCTATTATATTGAATCTAAAGGGGAAGTTGCTATAATAGACCCATTAAGAGAAACTCAACAATATATTGATAAGGCTAAGGCAAACAACGCTAAAATTAAATATGTTTTAGAGACGCATTTTCATGCAGATTTTGTTTCAGGCCATGTAGATTTGGCTGAAAAGACAGGTGCTACTATCGTTTTTGGTCCTGGAGCACAAACAGAATACAATATTCATTCTGCTACTGATGGAGAAGAACTTAAACTTGGTGAGCTTACTATAAAAGTATTACACACTCCAGGTCACACATTAGAGTCAGTAACGTATTTACTTAAAGACAAAGATGGTAAGGACTATGCTATATTTTCTGGAGACACCCTTTTTCTAGGTGATGTTGGCAGGCCAGATTTAGCTATAAAATCTGATCTTACAGAACGCGACTTAGCTGGTATGTTATACGATTCATTGAGAGAAAAAATTATGCCTTTGGCTGATGATGTTATTGTATATCCTGCTCATGGTGCTGGCTCTGCTTGTGGTAAAAACTTAAGTAAAGAAACGGTAGGTGTTTTAGGCGAACAAAAGAAAACAAACTATGCCTTACGCGCAGATATGACTAGGGAAGAGTTTATTAAAGAAGTACTTCATGGTATTGCTCCACCGCCTCAATATTTTGCTAAGAATGCCATGATGAATAAAATGGGCTATAACGCATTTGATGACATTCTTAAAACAGGGAACAATCCTTTAACACCAGAAGAATTTGAAGCATTGGCAAATCATGAGTCTGCATTGGTTTTAGATGTTAGAACGCAATCTGATTTTATTAAATCTCACATACCAAACTCAATCTTTATTGGATTAAATGGCCAGTTCGCTCCTTGGGTTGGTGCTTTAATCACAGACATAAAACAGCCTATTTTACTAGTTGTTCCTGAAGGAAAATCTGAAGAAGCTGTTACCCGATTATCTCGTGTAGGCTATGATAACACTTTAGGTTATCTTGAAGGTGGTATAGACGCATGGAAGGATTCAGGAAAAGAAATCGATTCTTTAGAGTCTATCTCTGCTAAAGAATTCGAAAAGAGAGCTAACACATCAGAATTAAATGTTCTTGATGTACGAAAAGACGGTGAGTATAAAAGCATGCATTTAGAAAATGCTCAGCATTTTGCACTAGATTATATCAACAATCAAATGGATCAAATAGATAAGGATAAAACTTATTATTTACATTGTGCAGGTGGCTATCGTTCTGTTATCGCAGCTTCTATCCTAAAAGCAAGAGGTTACCATAATTTGGTAGACATCGCTGGTGGATTTGGTGCTATTAAGGAAACAAGTTTACCTAAAACCGATTTTGTTTGTCCATCAACACTTTAAAACTCTTTTATTATGAAAAAGAACATGGGAAGTTTAGACAAAGGCATTAGAATTGTAATTGCTATTGCCATAGCCTTATTGTATTATTTTAATGTTATTGAAGGCACATTAGCTTATGTATTAATGGCATTGGCTATTGTTTTCTTACTGACAAGTTTTATTAGTTTCTGTCCACTTTATTTACCTTTTGGATGGAATACCTGTAAACGCAAATAATTACAAAATGAAGAATACGACTATACAAGTACAAAATCTGAAGTGTGGAGGTTGTGCTAACACTATACTAACGCAGTTATCTAAAGTAGAGGGCATATCTGATGTTTCAGTAAATAATGACACAGATGAAGTAAGTTTTAATTACAATTCAGAAGAAGAATTTGATGCTGTAAAAACAAAACTTTCGGATCTAGGATATCCTATGGTTGGTGAACAAAACTCTCTTCCTAAAAAGGCTAAATCTTTTGTTAGTTGCGCTGTTGGAAGAATGACAAAATAAAAAAATCCCTCAAGTTGAGGGATTTCTTTTTTATACTATTTCCGCACTAAGACCTGCTTGCAATAATTTAGAGCATCTTGGCTTTAAATCTTCGTAATCACCTGTTTTTACAGTACATTTACCTTTGTAATGCACTATTATAGAACATTGCTCTGCTTGTTCTGGTGTGTGGTCGCATGCATAAATAAGCGTATCTATTACATGATCAAACGTATTCACATCGTCATTAAATAAAACAATCTCATTTTGTTTCAGTACTTCTTCTTCAAGGAGTAATTCTTCAGATAATTTTTCTTTCGTCATAACTACAAACGGATTTGAGGATTTCTCGTTTTTACTACACTAATTTATGAATTTTAACGACACCCAATCACCTCTTTTTATTGTTTCTTTCAATTTTAACATGTGCTTGTTACATAAATCTTCAAGCATCGGTATGTCTTCTTCATAAAAACCACTTAAATACAGCTCTCCGTTACTGTTTAGGCATTTAACATACGTAGGTATATCTGCTAATAGAATATTCCTATTAATGTTTGCAATGATTGTATCATAGTGCTTTCCGTCTAAAAGCTTAACATCACCTTCATAAACCGAAATATTTTTACAATCATTTCGCTCTACATTTTCTAAACTATTCAGATAACACCAGTTGTCAATATCAATGGCATCAAGCTTTGTTGCACCAACTTTTTCTGCTAAGATTGCTAAAACACCTGTACCACAACCCATGTCTAACACAGATTTTCCTTCAAAATCGTTCTTCAAAATATGCTGAATCATCATATGAGTAGTTTCATGATGCCCAGTACCAAAACTCATTTTTGGTTCAATAATAAGATCGTATTTAGTTTTAGGTTTTTCGTGAAATGGTGCTCGAACCGTTACTAAATCATCTACAACTATTGGTTTAAAGTTTTTTTCCCATTCTTCATTCCAGTTGGTTTGTTCTATTTCATTAAACTCATAAGTAATCTTAAATTCTTCTGAATTAAGAATCTCAATGTCATCAAGAATGAACGCATTCCAATCTTCCTTTTGTATATATGCAGTAACACCTTCTGAATGCTCTACAAAACTTTCAAAACCAGCATAACCAAGCTCTGCTATTAAGATTTCTGATGCAGGTTGAAGCGGCTCTACTTTAAACTCGTAGCCTATATAAATTGTATTAGTCATATCTATTTTAAAACTAATGCAAAGATAACCTAATTGTTAGAGCAATTGTTTTTCTATGGCAATTCTTACGATACCAACACTATTTTTTGCCCCTAATTTGGACATTAGACTCATTCTGTGACTCTCTACGGTTTTTGGGCTAATGAAAAGTAATTCTGAAATCTCTTTGGTAGTCAATTCATCAGAAATAGCTTTTAAGACTTCTTTTTCTCGCTTAGTCAACTTAGGTTTTAATGCTGAATTTTCAAACTGACCCAGAGATTGGTTTAAAAGCTTTTTTTGAAGTTTGGATTGAAAATATTTCTCACCACTAACTACTGTTTTTATGGCTTCTAAAATTTCTTCTTTATGTGCATTTTTTAAAATATAACCAGAGGCACCATTAGACATAATGCGCTTTACAAAAGATAAATCCTCATGATTTGTTAAAGCTACTATCTTTAAATCTGGATAGGTAGCCATTAATTTTTTAGTCAATTCAATACCATTAATATCAGGTAAATTAATATCTAATAATAAGACATCAGGTAGGTTAACAGAGAAGTTTTCTATTGTTGAATTAGCATTTTCTTGAATTGATATAATATTTAACCAATCTTCATCTTGCAACAAGGATTCAATGCCTTTAAGCACTACCAGATGATCGTCTGTTATGGATATCTTAACCTTCATTTAAATTCTGTTTATTAAAGGTAATATTAAAATGTGTACCATCCTTGTCTGATTGCATATCCAATTCTCCACTAAGATATTCTACTCTAGATTTTACATTTGCCAGTCCTAGCCCTAAAGTTTCTATTTTATCTTTATTAAACCCTTTTCCATCATCTTCTACAGTGAGTTGAATAGTATCTTCAAAGCTTGTTAGCTGCACCAATACATCACTCGAGTCAGCATGTTTTAAACTATTAGTTACCAATTCTTGCACGATACGAAACAACGTGACCTCAGCTGATTTTGAAAACCTAAAATTATTACCAACATATTGAAAACTTACCTGTTCTTTTCTGACTTCGTTTAAATTCATACAATAATCCGAAAGGCTTTCTCGAAGTGAATATTTCTCTAAAGCTGGTGGTAATAGATTATGTGAAATGGCTCTTACCTCATCGCAAGATTCATCAACCATACCAATAGCCTCAGACAAGTCAATTCCTGTTTGATTTTGGTATTTAGAAAGTCTATGTTTTATTGCAGAAAGGTCTCCATTTACTCCATCATGAAGGTCTTTAGCAATACGAGAACGTTCCTTTTCTTCACCACGGATTAGAGCTTCTAAAGATTTTATTTGTTGTTCTTTTTTTAGCGTTAAAATTTCTTGGTTTTTTCGTTTTTGACGCTGCTGAAAAATAAACCACGTACTCATAGCACCCAACAAAAAAATACCCGCTAAAGCCCAGAGAAATTTATTTTCGCTCTTTTTGTTTAGTAGTTCGCTTTCTTGTTGTTGCAACATTAACTTTTGCTCTATAATCTCTTTATCCTTCTTTTCAGTTTCAAATTGTTTTTGAAGTAAATTAATGGACTTTATATTATCTTCACTGTAGATACTATCCTTATACTTTACATAGGTTTCATGAAAATCCAATGCTTTTTTGTAATCACCCTTTTTATCATAAACCTTATATAGCTCAAAAAAAAGATCTTTAGCTGCTAGCTTACTTTCAATTTCAAGATTTAATCCTTCATCAAGTAATGACTCACTTTTTTTATAGTTTCCAAGCTCAAAATTTACTTTAGCTAGAGTTGAAATGGTCAATAGTAGTTCAGTATTAAAGCCATTTACTTTCTGCTTTTTATATGCAAGTCTTAGTAACGGAAGTGCTTCTTTATACCTCTTTTGCTCTACATAAGTTAAGGCTTTATTAAAACTGGCAATGGCAATTCCAAACTCACTTTCGTTCTTTTTGTAAACAGCAATGGCTTTATCAAAATATTCTATGGCCTCATTATATTTTTTTTGATTTTTGAATGAAGAGGCCAAGCCATTTAAAACATCTCCCAAATGTTCTGACTCCACACCTAGATTTTTATTTACTGCCAATGCCTTTTTAAAGTTAATTTCAGCATCTTGGTATCTACCCAAATCGTTATAAACCAAACCAATACTATTAAATGAAGTAGCAACCATATCATCATTACCTACAGCTTCAGACAAATTATTTGCCGCATAAAATTGCTCCAAGCTTGCCTGTAAATCACCTTGTTGAGAATAAATAACCCCTTTTTCGTAATAAGAAAAAATCCAATTGGCTGTATCCTTAACTTTCTCAACGTAATTTTGGTATGCAGTGAGGTCCTTAATAGCCTCATTGTAATCGCCCGCAAGACGATGTAAAACCGAATATTGAAAATGGCTTAAAGCAATTTTACGTGGTAACTTTAATTGTTCATAAACCCTCATTGCTGTATCCATATGGGATTTGGCAGAGGGCAAGTCTTGCAATTTTAGATACCAACCAAGTTCGTAATGTGTATTGGCTCTTACAGTATCATTTAACTCTGCCTTCAGGATGTTATACAAACTATCTTGTATTGTATTAGATTGTGCAAATAGGTTAAAACACAAAAAAAATAGAAAATATGTTATAGGTTTGAACATAAAATGCTTTGAGCCGTAAGTTAATAATCTTATTCTTTTCTTAAAAGTGCCTTTATAGCTTCTACTTCGCTACGTAATGCTTTTAATTCTTTTTCTTGAGCCTCAATAATGTCTTGCTGCTCTTGCATGGCTTTTACTAAAGGCACAACAAACTCAGCATACCTTAAAGCATAAGTACCATTTGCATCATAAGGTTTTACTATACCATGAAAATCAAAACCAACCGCTTGTGCTGCTTGTTCTACTTCTTGCGCAATAAAACCAGTTTGAATTTCTTGAGCTTTTAATTGTTCCGCTTCTCTAAGGCGTAAATTATCTGGTGTATTCTCAAAACGCGCAATGGCATCCATATCATAATTATAACTTACAGGACGCAATTTTTTTATAAACTCTAAACCAACAATATTTTCTTGAATGTTTGTTTTCAGCCTCCTATCTGAAAAATTAGACCAGTTGGCATAACCACCTATTACCGAAACACTAGAGTTACCTAAACGCACTTGATTTGGCGAGTTTGGTGCAGCACCATTACCTAAAGCAGTTGTGTTGTAAAATGTAGCACCTACTGCTCCTGCGGATGTACCTAAAGCGGTATTAGAATAACCCGTTGTGACAAGGTTAAGTGAATTATAACCGACAGCAACATTATTATTTCCTGTAGTATTGTTCTGTAATGCATGATAACCCACAGCAACGTTTTGATCGCCAGAACTATTATCTAACAATGAGCGATACCCAACTGAAGTATTATAGTCTCCTGATGTATTTGAAGATAGTGCTTGGTTGCCAACACTTGTATTACCATCTCCATTAGTATTACTATCTAACGCAATATAACCAACTGCTGTATTATAATTACCATTGTTTGTTTCTAAAGCCTCAAAACCAACAGCAGTATTTTGACTGCCAATAGTTGTTGCTAACATACTCCTATTACCTATAGCCACATTGTAGTCTCCTGTTGTGTTATTAGTTAGACTAAAATGACCTATTGCAGAATTATTATTACCATTTGTGTTATCAAACATTGCAAAATACCCAATACCAACGTTTCTATTATCTGTACCATCATCATTATCACCTGCATTAATTCCTAAAAAGATAGAAGAACCATTATTACTTCCATCGTTATCTGACTTACCATCTGCCAAATCATCAATACGTTCAACTGAACTTAATTTTTCCCAAGATGTTGTACTATTTCTCCAATAGTAAAACGAATTATCTGACGTCAAAAACACTAACATTCCGTTTTGGTCAACTCCAGGGTTTGTCGCAGGAAATGCATCAATTCTAGGAATTAAAATACCATCTGTATTGCTTGGTGTAGCTTGATTTATAGCTTCAATATCTAATCTGGCATCTGGTGCAGTGTCATTCATTCCTACTCTTCCATCTTTTAACCAAGTCATTCGTATACCTTCATTGCCAGCAAAGGTTCTTGACCATAAATACAATTTATCTGGTGAACCATCATACTGAAATTCGAAACCATAGTCACCGCTCCCTCCTCTTTCAAATAATTTTAAAGAGGATTGATAGCCAAAAGGTGTTACTACTATTGCACTTGCGTTTGTATTTTTTTCCACTTCAAAATCTCCATTTATTCTTAAAAAATCATTATCAAATTCGCCATAAATTAATGGATTAGTACTTGAGGAATTTTCAATATACAGCCTATTACTATTGGTTTCATTGTAACCTGCAAAGCGTCCTAAAAACACATTATAGTCACCTGTAGAATTATAGCCAGCATAGTAACCCAATACAACATTACTACTACCAACTAAGTTCTCTCCTGCACTAACACCCAGGACTGTATTATAGGCACCAGTTGTATTATCTCTAAGAGCTTTATGTCCTATGGCGATATTATTAGAGCCAGAAGTATTAAAATTCATCGCTTTTTGACCTACAGCTGTATTTTGAAATCCAGTACTATTGAAAATCATGGCTTCATTTCCAATTGCAGTATTATTACTTCCAGTGCTATTTTGACTTAAGGCATTAGGACCAATACCAACATTATGGTTGTTGGATTCATCATCATTAGCACCTGCGTTTATCCCTAAAAAAATTGAAGAGCCATTATCAGTTCCATCGTTATCCGATTTTCCATCTAATAAATCGTCAATTTTTTCAATAGTTGCTCCTGTAAAAGAAATCCAAGAGGCTGTATTATTATCCCAATAATAAAATCCTTTGGTAACGCTTCCGTTTCCTGTGGCGTAAACTAACATTCCATCCTGTAATACTGTAGGATTTATAGCTGGATATTCGTCTATTTTGGGAATTAATAAACCATCTGTACTACTGGGTGCACTCGGATTTGTAGTACTAATATCTAAAAGGGCATTGGGACTAGTCGTATTAACTCCAACTTGAGCAAAAACGGTGATTGAAAACAAGCAAATGACAAGGGAAATATATGCTTTCATTATGATAACTATTTAAATGAAACTAGAGAGACAAGATACTTTTACCAGTTAAAATTTCCTTGAGGGCATTTTAGGGATTTTAAAACTCAGGGAAAACCCTTAAAAAAGGCATCCACAAAATTGTGGATGCCAACTTCAGTTCCCTACAACTAAAGCTTATTAAATTAGGATTATAGATTTTAATTATCAGAGTCTCCTGGTTCTGAATATTCGCAAGTAACATTTCTAGTCAGTGATGTGCTATTGCCCAAAGCATCTTCAAACTCAATAACAATTGAATAGTTATCAGGATTTAAAGTTCTAAAGGAGGTATATATAGTTGTTATAGACGCACCATTTTGTGTACTTGAGGTTTCCTCGTAGTAGTACACTTCTTGCCCAGAATTGTTATAAACTGTTGCCGAACCAATACTTATAGTAGAATCGTCTGTAGCATTAGCCTCGATAACAACATAGTCTGGCGTATCTACACCGCCATCGGTATAGAAAAGATCGTTATTATCTGGGTTAACAACAGATATTATTGGTCCTTCTTCATCTCCTTCGGCTAGTATTGGACCATCATCTGGATTACATCTAAAGCTAAATAAGGTAAGACCTAACAACACAACTAACATCTTTAAAAAGGCTTGAGTTCTCATAACTAATTGTTTTAAAATTAACTAGTTGCAAGCTAAATCAAACCTTAAAAAAAATTATCAGGGGATTTTAGGGATTATGAAATTCAGGGAAAACCCTTAATTAAAATGCATTTACGATGGCAAAGAAGTCTTCTGCTTTAAGTGAAGCACCTCCAATTAGTCCACCGTCTACATCTGGTTTAGAAAAAATTTCCTTAGCATTGTTTGGTTTTACACTTCCACCATATAAAATAGATACAGATTCCGCAACGTCTTTACCATACTTTTCAGCTAATGTTTTTCTGATAAATGCATGCATATCTTGCGCTTGCTCTGGTGAAGCAGTTTCACCTGTACCTATTGCCCAAACAGGCTCATATGCTAAAACAATATGCTTAAACGCATCTGCACCTAAATGAAATAATGCATTTTTAATTTGGTTCTCCACCACTGTTTCTTCATTACCTGCTTTACGGTCGGATAATTCTTCGCCGAAACAAAAGATAACTCTCATCTCGTTTTCTAAAGCTGCATCAACCTTTTTAGCTAAAGCCTCGTCAGTTTCATTAAAATAAGCTCTACGTTCGCTGTGCCCAAGAATAACTGTTTTAATACCAACACTCTTCAGCATACCTGCACTAATTTCGCCAGTGTATGCACCATTTTCTGCAAAGTGCATATTTTGAGCAATCACTTCTATATCATATTGTCTTGTCGCCTCAAACGCGTGCCACAAATTGGTAAATGTTGGTGCAATCATTACTTCAGCATCTGATGTTTTTTCTTGCTTCTTTAACTCTGTAATTAAGGTTTCTGTTTGAACTAAACCGTTATTCATTTTCCAGTTACCAGCAACAATATGTTTTCTCATGATTTTATAAATTGATTCTACTTTAGTTTGAAGACTACAAAAATAAGATAATAAAGCACATTAGCAGATGACAAACATCATCTATTTGTTAAGAGAGTTTCACTCTAGGGTCGAGCCAAGCGTATACAATATCTACTAAAATGTTTATGGTTATAAACACAATGGCAATAACCAAAACAGAACCCATTATTACTGGTAAATCTAAAGTATTCAATGCATTAACAATTTCTTTTCCTAAGCCATTCCATCCAAAAATGTACTCCACAAAAACAGCACCAGCTAACATTGACGCAAACCAACCTGATATTGCTGTAACTACAGGGTTTAAGGCATTTTTTACAGCATGATTTTTTATTACGTTAAATTCGCTCAGTCCTTTAGCTCTTGCTGTTCTTATATAATCTTGGCTCATCACATCTAAAAGTGAATTTCGCATTAACTGAATGACAACTGCCAATGGACGTATACCTAAAACAACAGCTGGCAAAATTAAATTTTTCCATTTTATAGTCATTTTTTCACCAAAATCATCTAATTCATAAAGGCTTCCTGTCATTTCTAAATTGGTGTATTTGTGTAACACAAAACCAAACAACCAAGCAAAAAGAATAGCACTGAAAAAAGAAGGTACACTCATACCGAACGTACTTAAAATCTGTATGGTTTTATCTATCCAAGTATCTCTATATAATGCTGAAATAATTCCGAAGATAATCCCAAGAATAATGGCAATTATAATGGCTAAAACTGCCAAAACAAAGGTGTTTGGAATAGTTTCACCAATAACAGCTGTTACTTTCTTTCCTTGTTTGGTAAATGATTCTCTTAAGTAAGGTGTTTTTACAACCGCTGTCGTATTTCCGATTGTAAACAGCTTTGCTGCATTATATTTATTAGTGCTTAAAAAGGTATAATCCTCTGTGTTATTAGAGTGGAATGACACTGGAGATAAGTCATTGAGATAGTATAAGTATTGTGTTCCTAAAGGTTTATCAAAACCGTATTTGTGTTTTACGGCTTCTACCTGTTCTGCCGTTTGATTTTGACCCAACATCATCTTTGCAGGATCACCTGGAAGAATAGTAAATAAAAAGAAAATAACAGTGACTACACCTAGTAAGGTGATGAATGCATAGAATAGTTTATTTACAAAGTATCTTATCAGACCTATATTATTTATTATTCACAATTATACTCAACTGAATAATACTTGATTGGATTTTTTTGAGCAAACTCCTTTCCTTTAATGGATTTACAGAATTTATCAGTATCAGCTTTTGCTATAATATCTAAATTTTCAATAAAACCTTCTGCGTATTCACCATCAGCAAAACTTGCCAATTGAATACTTGGAATGTAAAAATTATCATCTTGTTCTGAAACAACTTTCTCAAAAATCCATTGTGTTGTGTCATAGAAAAAGGCTGTTTTTCCCAGCTTATGATCTGGTCCTGTTGTCATATAAAACAAGTGAAATTCATCATGGTCCTTAGGTACCAATTTCACCAATATTGAATCAGGTATTTTTAAAGTATTCAAATAATATTCAGATGCCATATACATATTCTTTTCATACGCTGTATCATATAGAGCTAAATCGTCGAATGTCGGTTCTTTTTTCTCTTCTAGCTTACTCGTATTTTCATTTATTGAAACAATTTCTTCTCCTTCTAATTCTATATCTTCAATATCGTTCCAATGTGCTTTGTTCATTATTGTACCTTTTTCTAGAATAACAATTCCAGGATTAGATCGCACAATAGTTTTAATCACTTTTTCATCGCATAGATAGAAATCAAAATTTAAGTTATAATCTTGTTTCACTTTTTGTTTCGCATCTTCACCAGAAGAAGTTAATCCTATTACCGTATATCCTTTTTTTATGGCCTCATCAGTAAAAGATTTCAACTTAGCAAGACCTTCAGCTTCTGAAGTGGCTATATTATACATTGTAATAAATACTAACTTTTCTTTTTGCAAGAAATATGAGGTTAAGTTTTCATCTACAGTCTCAATAGAAAAATCTTGAATTGGAGGAGTATAACCCTCTTCAATTATTTTAGGATTACCATCTAGACCAACATATTCACCACCTTCAACACTTGGAAAACTCCCATCAGTTGTAATCTTTTTCTCTTCTCCATCTACCTTAAATATCCACGTATATTCCATCACAGGTTTTGCTGCATTCTCAGGAATAATCATTCCTTCCGTAATATTTGCTCCAATTTTGTAAGGTCTAAAATCCTTTACAGGCAAATTCTCTAAACAGTACCATGTAAATCCAAGTGAAATCATATATGCTGCCAATAGAGACAACCATTGGTTTTTCATTTTATTTTTTACAAGGTATACTACAACAAACAGTACTAGTGCAAATAATAACGAGAACCACCATTTAGTAAAAATCAAATTGAACAACAGTAGTAAAACCATTGAAAAACCACAATAAATCCAATCTTCTTTCTTTGTGTTTTCTTTAATTGATTTTTTAAAACTTGCTATAAATAGTGGGATTGCAAAGAGCAACAATACTAAATCCTTGTAGAACGACTCAATAGGTTTTAGCTTTAAAGCATCTCCAAAACAGCCACAATCCTCTACACAGTTTCTGTTAAACTCTTCTCCCATTTGTGTTACGACATCTCTCTCTGAAATACAGCTCGAAGTATACCAAGTTAACCAAGTAAAAAAGAGCATCATTAATAAAACCAAAGATGATGTGAGTTTGGGTTTAAATCCAAAAATTAGCGCAACACCTAGCACGATCTCGACAACACAAATCATTACTGCCAAAATCAATGAATATGGAATTAAAAACTCTAGATTTAATACATCTTGAGCAAAATAATCATTCAGTTTATAAGAAAAACCTATAGAATCATTGCACTTTATTAAACCAGAAATTATAAATAAACTTCCAACAGCAATTCTAGAAAAGTTGATAAAATATTTCATGAAAAATTCTTTCTAATTAGACTCAGATTCACCCAAATGAATCATTGCGAAAACGGCATAATTTATCATATCTTGATAATTAGCATCTATCCCTTCGCTCACAATTGTTTTACCTGCGTTATCTTCAATTTGTTTAACGCGTAGTAATTTCTGCAAAATTAAATCGGTTAACGAGCTTACACGCATATCTCTCCAAGCTTCACCATAATCATGGTTTTTGTTCATCATTAATTCCTTGGTTAATGCAACTTTTTCGTCATAAAGTTTTGTAGCCTCTTCTGTATTCATGTCTGGCTGCTCCACAACACCTTTTTCTAACTGAACTAATGCCATAACACAATAATTTATAATACCAATAAACTCGCTTACTTCTCCTTCATCTACTTTTCTTACATCGTTTTCTTGTAAACTTCTAATACGTTGTGCTTTTATAAAAATCTGATCGGTAAGCGAAGGCAATCTTAATATTCTCCATGCACTTCCGTAGTCACTCATTTTATTTATAAAAAGTGTTCTGCACTTCTCTATAACAGCATCGTATTGTTTTGATGTATCTTGCATATAATTCCGTAAAAATTTCTGTAAATTTCGCTTATTTAGTTTAAAGTTCAAAGTTCTGTCTTCATTCATTTATTGAGGGCTTTAAAGTTTATGAATATGTTAACTTTGAACTTTTAAAAATGAAATTTCACAACTCCGACATGACCATAAACTGCAAAGGCCAACTTATTGACATCTCTACACCCAAAGTGATGGGAATCCTTAACGTGACTCCAGACTCTTTTCATGATGGTGGACAATACAAAGATGAATCTTCCATTTTAAAACAGGTTGAAACCATGCTGAACGAAGGTGCTACTTTTATAGATATTGGTGGTTATAGCTCGCGTCCTGGTGCTGATTTTGTTTCAGAGAATGAAGAGTTAAATCGTGTGGTTCCTGTTGTTGAACTCATTCTAAAACAGTTTCCAGAAACCTTAATTTCTATTGACACGTTTAGAAGTGAAGTTGCTAAAAAAAGTATTGAAGCTGGTGCTGCTATTATTAATGATATTTCTGCTGGTCTTCTAGACGAAAATATGATTTCAACTGTTGGACAACTTGGCGTTCCTTACATAATGATGCACATGAAAGGCAATCCTAAAACCATGCAGCAGCAAACTGATTACGATGATTTAGTAAAAGACATCAACAGCTATTTTGCAGAACGTATTGCAAGAGCACATGCGGCAAAAATCAACGATATAATTATAGATCCTGGTTTTGGTTTTGCTAAAACTACAGAGCAAAATTACGAGCTACTAAATAATATGGAGTTATTGCAAATTGTAGACAAACCGATTTTAGCAGGCGTGTCTAGAAAATCTATGATTTATAAAACGCTCCATACAACTCCTGAAAATGCGCTTAATGGCACAACAGCTTTGCACATGGTTGCTTTACAAAAAGGCGCAAAAATCTTACGAGTGCACGATGTAAAAGAAGCTGTGGAGTGTGTAACTTTATTTAATCAATTAACTAAAAACTAAATGAAAGGTCTGATATATTTATTCGTAATCACAATATTTTTAAGCTGTAACAACGAGCGTGTATTAGAACTACCCGAAATTGAAAATGCTGAAATCACTGAAGTTTTAGATGTTTCTCCGGCTTATATTTTTTATGACGAGACACAACCAGACTCAACTCTATTTAATAGAAAAAACCTTATTGGCACTACAAATTGGTTGGTTAATGTCGATAAACGTTTAACGTTAAAACAAGCTATTCCTCATATTCAATATCTACAAGATAAACGTAAAAAAGCATCCATGCATAAAAATGAAGCTGCCAAGAATTACTTTACTTGTAATGATAATAGTATTAAAAATTTGGGGTTTATTGAGTTTACTGATGTTAATTATTCTGATTCAAGTGAAATCTCGCAAGACAACAAGACATGTATAATGACAGTTAATAGCTTTAAAGAAATAACTTTTTCAAGCTCTTCAGATTTAAATATTAGTTTTTCAAAGGAAAACTTTTCATCAGTATTACCAGTTTTAAAATCTGAATTTGGTGAATCAATCAAACTTATTTTGAGCTTTAATGAATCTCTAAGTTTTCAAGATTACATTACGATTAAGAGTAACTTAGCTACTTTTCAAAATAGTATATCTAATAACGAATTTATTTATTAACATAAATTATTAAATTAGCAAAAAGCACTAACCTTGGAAAACTTACAACTTTGGGAATTTAGATTTATAGATTTTGTAGATGTTTTCTTGGTAGCTATTCTACTTTATTACATCTACAAACTCGTAAAAGGCACAGTTGCTATTAATATCTTTATTGGTATTCTTATCATTTATTTTGCCTGGCGACTTACAGACTACTTAAAAATGCAGATGCTCTACAGCATTTTTGATGGTTTCATGAAGGTAGGTATTATTGCACTTATCGTAGTTTTTCAACCTGAAATCCGGAAGTTTTTATTACTCGTAGGCTCTACAAACATTGGTGGTAAAAAAGGTATTTTCAAAAATTTTAAATTCCTAAAAAACGATGACCAAACCTCTACAGATGTCGATGCTATTATAACAGCTTGCAACAAAATGGGAGCAACAAATACTGGTGCATTAATCGTTATTGAACGCAACAATAACCTAGATTTTTTGACTAATACTGGTGATGAAATGAATATTTTAGTCTCTCAACCCATTATAGAAAGTATCTTTTTTAAAAATAGTCCGTTGCATGATGGTGCCATTATTATTGATAAAAATGTGGTAAAGGCAACACGTGTCATCCTACCAGTTAATAACGAAAAACATATACCTGAACGTTTTGGACTAAGACATAGAGCTGCCATTGGTATTACCGAAAAAACAGATGCACTAGCTATTGCTGTAAGTGAAGAAACCGGACAAATATCATATATTAAAAACGGTGAGTTTGTGATGTTTAAAGACACTGACGATCTTGTAAAAAAGATTAAAGAAGACTTAAACTAAATGAAGTGTAAAAATTGCAATAAAGATCTAAAGGATACACAAAAATATTGTGATGAATGTGGTGCGAAGGTCATTCAAAATCGTTTAACACCGAAAGTTATAGCCTCTCAAGTAAATGAACAGTTTTTATCTATAGACAATAAATTCTTTAAGACATTTATTGACCTTTTTAAAAAACCAGAAGATGTAATTATAAGTTATATCAATGGGACTAGAAAAAAGTATATTGATGTCTTACAATACTTTGCCGTTTCTTTAACCTTAGCTGGGATTCAGGTATTTTTAATGACTACTTTTTTTAAAGAAGCTTTTGAATTCAGCCCTGAACTATCAGGAAATATACAAGACATAGCCAATAAAGAAAACAATCCTTATAGTAATGTTATGTATGATATGTTTACAAAATATCAAGGATTAGTTTACATTTTAACCGTACCACTTTCTGCGGTTGGTTCGTGGTTGTCTTATTATATCAATGGAGAGCGAAAATACAACTATACCGAACACCTTATTTTAAACCTATATTACTCTGCCCAGATTATAATTATCACCGCTGTCTTTAGTATTCTATTTTTATTGCTTGGCTTAAACTATTTAATCGTTTCAACGATACTTACGCTACCGACCTTTCTTTTCTTATTTTATGTACTTAAGCGCGTTTTTAATGAAAGCTTTTTAAACACTTTAGCCAAGTTCATACTTACTATGGTTATATATTTGTCTTTATTGATACTTCTATTTGTACTAATTGCAATTGTAATGGTTGTGATAACTCTTGTAAATAAATAAAACACAGAAGTCGTCATACCAAGTTCTATACAATGTAGTCATTGTAATAATTGATAAATATAAATCTGGAATTCTTTGTAAAGAGTATATCCTACTAGCTCGATAGAAATACGAAATATAGACCTAAACTAAACTATATTGCTTCAGCTTTTAAAAACTGTACTTCGTAAAGATTCTTGTAATAACCATCTTTCTTTTTAAGCAAGGACTTATGAGTGCCCATTTCAACAATTTGTCCAGCATCCATAACAATAATTTTATCTGCTTGTTGAATAGTTGCCAATCTATGTGCAATAACAATAGATGTTCTACCTTTTGTAATAGTATCTGTAGCATCCTGTATTAATTGCTCAGAATGAGAATCTACAGACGACGTAGCTTCATCTAATATTAAAATACTCGGATTAGTGACATAAGCTCTTAAAAAGGAAATTAACTGACGCTGACCAGAAGACAACATAACTCCGCGTTCTTTAACGTTATAATGGTAACCTCCAGGAAGGCTTGTTATAAAATCATGTATTCCTATAGCTTTTGCTGCAGTAACAACATCGTCTTCTGTAATGTGTTCGTTATTAAGTGTAATGTTATTGAGAATAGTATCTGCAAACAAGAAAACATCTTGCAATACAACTGCTATTTGGTTTCGTAAGGAACTTAAGGTCATATCCTTAATATCGGTACCATCAATTCTAATATGACCAGAATCTATTTCATAAAACCGATTTAATAAATTTATAATGGTTGATTTACCAGCTCCTGTTGCCCCTACAATAGCAACAGTTTCACCAGCTTCAACATTTAATGAAACTCCTTTTAGCACTTCTTCATCTTTAACATAAGAGAACCTTACACTATCAAATTCAATTTCACCTTTAAAATAATCAGCCTCTATTGTACCTAAGTCATCAATATTAGAGGTAGTATCTAACACCTTAAACACACGGTCTGCAGCTACCATTCCCATTTGTAGCGTATTAAATTTATTGGCAATTTGATACAATGGTCTAAACAGCATAGGGATGAACATCGTAAATGATATCAAATCACCTAAGGTCGTAGTTGCACCTTCGTTTATAGCTGTGAATCCACCAACTAAAATCACCAAGGCCATAGTAAATGAAGACACAAACTCAGCTACTGGAAAGAAAATAGAATTATACCAAACTGTTTTTAGCCAACCTTTTTTATGTCGCTCATTTATAGCTTTAAACTTTTTGTATTCAGTTGCCTCTCTTGTAAATAATTGTAAAATTTTCATTCCAGTGACACGCTCTTGCACAAAGGAATTGAGATTGGATACTTCTGTTCGTACATCTTCAAAAGCTCGTTTCATATACTTCTGAAAAATTTTAGTAGCAATGATAATTATTGGCATAGTTGCAAAAACAATTAAGCTCAATTTTAAGTTGATAAATGCCATGAAAATTGCCACAACCAGCATTTTTAAAATATCACTAAAAATCATGAATAAACCTTGACCAAAAATATCAGCAATACGTTCCATATCAGTTACTGCTCTGGTAATAAGAACACCTACAGAAGACTTATCAAAATAAGTCATTTTAAACTTTAAAATATGCTTAAAAAGCTTAACACGAATATCTTTCACAACAGACTGACCTAACCAACTTGCATAATATATAAACAACAACTGTGAAACAACTTCCAATATAAGAAGCACCAGCATAATACCCATGTAAAACACAAAACCGTCATACTCTTTATTCGCTATTTTAATATCTATAGCATCTTTTAAAATCATTGGTCTTAATGCACCAAAAAGGGCCAAACTAATAACACATACTAAAGAAATTACAAAAACCGCTTTATAAGGTTTTATATATTGTAGTAAGCGCTTAAATAACGTTGTGTCGAATATTTTCTTTTTTTCTTTTTCTGCCATCTTTAGCCAAAATTAGCTTTATAACTGCTATTTTATTCTAATTGTTTCTGGGTACTCAATATTTACCAAATATAATCCATGTGCTGGAACTGAAAATCCTGCCTTGCCTCTATCCTTTGATGCTATTATTTGATGTAAATCTTCAGGTTTTAATTTTCCCAGACCAATATTTATCATGGTACCAACAACAGCTCTAACCATATTTCGTAAAAAGCGATTTGCCTTGATTATAAACAAAAGTTCATCATCATTTTGAGTCCAAAACGCTTCCATTATATCACAATTATATGTTTTTACATCTGTATTACTCTTAGAGAAACATTGAAAATCCTTATACTCAAACAAAATTTCACACGCTTTATTCATTGCATCAACATCTAATGGTAAATGCATTTGATATGAATAATCATAATCAAAAACATTTTTTAAAGTTGAAACTCTGTAATGATATGTTCTACTTAAAGCATCAAACCTAGCATGCGCCTCATCCGTAACTTTAAAAATTGTTTGTATTGCAATATCCTTTGGTAAAAAAGAATTCAACTTATAAGTAAGATCTTCTTCTTTAAAGTCTCCTTCAAAATCAAAATGAGCATACATTTGTGATGCGTGAACTCCTGCATCAGTTCTTCCTGCACCAACGATATTGATAGTTTCTTTTAAAATAGTACTCAATGCTTTTTCTATAACTTCTTGTACAGAAATAGCGTTTGGCTGATTTTGCCAACCATGATAGGCTTTACCATTGTATGATAACTCTAAAAAATATCTCAAAAGATTGGCTATTTTTGCTTTTTAAGTCACAAAGATACACAGATTCAGTAGTTAAAATCACAATATTATCTTAATGCAAAAGATACTCCTCTTATCAGACACACATAGTTACATCGATGATACTATTATTAAATATGTAAAGCAAGCCGATGAAGTTTGGCATGCTGGTGATATAGGAGATTTAAAAGTAACCGATGAAATAAAAAAACACAAACCTTTAAAAGCCGTTTATGGAAATATAGATGACACAAAAGCTAGAGCTGAGTTTCCGTTAAACTTACGTTTTAGATGTGAAGATGTTGATGTTTGGATAACACACATTGGTGGTTATCCTCCTAAGTATAATGGTCGGGTTAGAGAAACACTTCAGAATAATCCACCAGATTTATTTATTTGTGGTCACTCTCATATTTTAAAAGTAATTCCTGATAAAAAATTAAATCTACTACACATGAATCCGGGTGCTGTTGGCAAACATGGATTTCACCATAAAAGAACAATGTTACGTTTTAATATTGATGGTAAACAAATAAAAGATCTCGAAGTTATAGAATTTGATAGATAAAAATGAAAAACCCAGACGGCAGCGTCTGGGTTTTTCGCACTAATACTACTAAGATTTTAGGTTCTATCGTAATCTATCTACAGATTTTACGAGATCTTCATCCTTCTTAATAGCCTTGTTTGCCAAGACTAAACACACAATAGAAAAAATAGGAAGAAGAATCCCAATACCTTTCTCAGAAACATTCGTTTCTCCAGATATATTTAGAGATTGATATACAAAGATTCCTAGTAAAATAAAGTTTAATATTATATTAACTCGTCCCATTACAAATTGAGACTTTCTGTTTTTAAAACTAAAAATCGAAATTAAAGATAATAAAGCAGACGCTAAAAACAAGCCCAAATACAAATAATTATCTGTTGCAAAAACTTTCACATCCTCAGTGTTAGTCCACAGATGAAACACAAATATTAGTCCTGCAGAAATAACTCCAGATAAAAATAAATAAAGTGTTTGTATGCGCTGAATCATATCTTCAATTAAAAATTGCTCGGCAAAATTAGTAGTTTATTTTTTAAAAAGATAGAAATTGTTTTAAAATAAAATTGTATTATTGCAATAGAATGTGGCAATATACTGAGTTGCATCATTCTATCTTCCAAATTAATTTCACTTTTTTTCTTTTTATTTCATTTAGAAAATATTGAATTAATAATATCAAATTGTAATACATTATATCACATACGAATGTTTGAAATTTCACAGTTAAAAGCTAAAAAGCTTCCTGAGTTACAGGATATAGCTGAACAACTAAATGTACCTAAGTATCGCTCACTGAAAAAGTTAGACTTGGTATATCAAATCTTGGATTATCAAGCTGCAAACCCAGAAGCAGTAAAAGCAAAGGTTGAAACAGACTCTAACCAAAAACCAGAGCAAAAGCAAAATAAGCCTCAACAAAAAAGAGCTAGAGTACAAAGAAAACCGAAGGAGAATAACGATCAAAAATCTTTAGAGTTTTCAGATAAAAAAGAGGACGCTAAGCCAAAAGAACAAAAATCGAATAAGTCTAACAACGATAAGCAAACTCAGCAACGTCAAGACAATAAGTCTAACGATCGTAAAGAAGACAATAGACGTTCTAACAACAACAATCAGAAAAACGATAATAGACAAAACCGAAATAACAATAATAACAATCAGAAAAATAATGGCAACAAGGATAACAGAAACCGTTATCGTGAGCCAGATTTTGAGTTTGATGCTATTATTGAAAGTGAAGGAGTCTTAGATATAATGCAAGATGGTTATGGATTCCTAAGATCATCTGACTATAACTACTTAACCTCGCCTGATGATATTTATGTATCACAATCTCAAATTAGATTATTCGGACTTAAAAAAGGGGACACTGTTCTTGGTCATGTAAGACCACCTAAAGAAGGTGAAAAATATTTCCCTCTTATTAAGGTAAGTAAAATCAATGGACAGGATCCTAATGTAGTAAGAGATCGTGTTGCTTTTGAACACTTAACTCCACTTTTTCCAAAAGAGAAATTTAATATTGCAGAAAAACAAAGCACTATTTCTACGAGAATAATGGATTTATTTTCTCCAATAGGAAAAGGACAACGTGGTATGATTGTATCACAACCAAAAACTGGTAAAACTATGTTACTTAAGGATGTGGCTAATGCTATAGCTGCTAATCATCCTGAAGTATATCAAATGATATTACTTATTGACGAAAGACCTGAGGAAGTAACAGATATGCAACGCAATGTACGTGGTGAAGTTATTGCTTCTACTTTTGATAAAGAAGCTCACGAACACGTAAAAATTGCTGATATTGTTTTAGAAAAAGCAAAGCGATTAGTAGAGTGTGGACATGATGTTGTAATCTTATTAGATTCTATTACACGTTTAGCAAGAGCATACAATACAGTTCAACCTGCATCTGGTAAAATTTTATCTGGTGGTGTTGATGCAAATGCATTACATAGACCAAAACGTTTCTTCGGAGCGGCTCGTAATATTGAAAATGGAGGTTCTTTAACTATTATAGCCACAGCACTTACAGAAACTGGTTCTAAAATGGATGAAGTAATCTTTGAAGAGTTTAAAGGTACTGGTAATATGGAATTACAGTTAGACCGTAAGATTTCTAACCGTCGTATTTTCCCTGCAATAGATCTTACATCATCTAGTACAAGACGAGATGATTTATTATTAGACGATAACACAATTCAAAGAATGTGGGTAATGCGCAAATATCTTGCAGATATGAATCCTGTAGAAGCAATGGAGTTTATAAATGATCGTTTTAAACAAACTAGAAACAATGAAGAATTCCTAATCTCTATGAATGGATAAGGAAAAAATTGTAGAATTATAATGTAAAAAGCCTTGAAATAAAATTTCAAGGCTTTTTTTATGTTTAAGAATCAAATGGATCCTATATAAAATAAAAAAAGGCTTTCGAAATATCGAAAGCCTTTAAAATATTCTTAGTAGTTTCTACGATTATAACGCAGCAACATGTTTAGTCAATTGAGACTTTAAATTACCAGCTTTGTTAGTATGAATAATATTCTTCTTAGCTAGTTTATCAATCATGCTAACAACAGATGGCAACATTGATTGTGCTTCTTTAGCATCACTAACTTCACGTAATTTTTTTATAGCATTACGAGTAGTCTTGTGCTGATATCTGTTAAGCACTCTTTTCTTTTCGTTACTTCTAATTCTTTTTAAAGCTGACTTATGATTTGCCATTTTATTTTTTCTTATTAAAAATTGTAGCCCGTAGGGGAATCGAACCCCTCTTACCAGGATGAAAACCTGGCGTCCTAGCCGATAGACGAACGGGCCATTTGGTTATTATCATTCTTTAATGAACCTACAATGTTTCCATTGCGGATGCAAAAATACAACTATTTTTAAATGTTGCAACAACAAATTTATTTTTTTTAAAAAAATTTTAATATGCCTTTGCAAAAAGCACACGTTGATTCGACGGATTACCAGTAAACACACACTTTCCCGCCTCCTTTTTATTATCTAAAGGAATACATCTAATCGTTGCTTTTGTTAGCTCTTTTATTTTTTGCTCAGTTTCTGCTGTACCATCCCAATGTGCAGAAATAAAACCTGATTTAGTTTCTAATACCTTTTTAAACTCTTCAAAATCATTAACTTCTGTAATATGAGAATCTCTAAAGTTTAAAGCTTTGTCAAATAAACTCTTTTGTATTTCTTCAAGCAAATCTTCAACTACAACATTAATTCTGTCTAATACTACAGTCTCCTTAGTAAAGGTATCTCTACGTGCTAATTCGACAGTTCCATTTTCAAGATCTTTAGGTCCAATGGCAATTCTTAATGGCACACCTTGTAGTTCGTGCTGAGCAAATTTAGCACCAGGACGCAGTGTATCTCTACCATCAAACTTTACTCTAATATTTAATTCTTTTAAATCGTCTGTTATTTGATCTGCTACCTTTTTAATGGCCTCAAATTGTTCATCATTCTTATAAATAGGAACTATAACGACTTGATACGGAGCTAAATTTGGTGGTAAAACCAGTCCTTTATCATCACTATGTGTCATAATTAATGCTCCCATTAATCTTGTAGAAACGCCCCAAGATGTTGCCCACACATAATCTTGTTTACCTTCCTTATTAGTGAATTTCACATCAAATGCTTCAGCAAAATTTTGTCCTAAAAAGTGAGATGTACCTGCTTGCAAAGCTTTTCCATCTTGCATTAAAGCTTCAATACAATAGGTATCAACAGCACCTGCAAAACGTTCACTCTCTGTTTTTACACCTTGAATAACTGGAATAGCCATAAAATTCTCAGCAAATTGAGCGTAGACATTATTCATTTGCACTGTCTCTGCAATTGCCTCTTCTTTTGTGGCGTGTGCAGTATGTCCTTCTTGCCATAAAAACTCAGCTGTTCTAAGAAACAATCGTGTTCTCATTTCCCAGCGCACAACATTAGCCCATTGATTTACTAAAATTGGTAAATCTCTATAGCTTTGTATCCATCCTTTATAAGTATTCCAAATTATAGCTTCACTAGTTGGTCTTACAACAAGCTCCTCTTCGAGTTTAGCATTAGGATCTACTCTAAGCTTACCTTCATTATCTGGATCAGATTGCAACCTGTAATGTGTTACAACCGCACACTCCTTTGCAAAACCCTCTGCATTCTTCTCTTCTGCTTCAAACAAACTTTTTGGAACAAATAGAGGGAAATAAGCATTTTGATGACCTGTTTCTTTAAACATCCTATCTAATTCTGCTTGCATCTTTTCCCAAATCGCATAACCATATGGCTTAATAACCATACACCCGCGTACAGCAGAATTTTCAGCTAAATCGGCTTTTACAACCAATTCATTATACCATTTTGAATAATCTTCAGCTCTAGTAGTAAGATTTTTACTCATTTTCTGTGTTTTGGCACAAATATTGTGACTATGTTAAATAAAAAAATAGTTGCGCAAAACTAACTATTTTTGCTATGTTCAACAATAAAATATAACAGATATGCAATTTAAAACCATTACTAAGCACAAATTGCCATTTTTTGTTGCACTCGGTTTAATGGCCGCGTTAACTTCATGTGGTTCTTTTCAATATGCCGGTTACGATGATGACGGTATATATTCATCTGAAGATTACAACACAACAGATGTTGAACAACCTGTAGTGACAACTTCTACAAATGATTCCGAATACTATAAAAACTATTTTGCTGACACTTCTGCACAGCTAGAAGCTGTTATGGAAGATAATGAGATTTTTACTGATATAGATTCTTACGAAGGCAATTACTTAGAAAAAGTTCAAGATACTATAGAAGAAAGACCTGTTTATGGAGGTTGGGGTCAAAATAATGAGAGTATTACCATTAACATTATAGACAATGGATGGTACGGATGGAATGACCCATGGCTATGGAATACAGGTTGGGGCTACGGTTGGAATAACTGGGGTTGGGGACGACCTTGGGGATGGAATTACGGCTGGGGTTATGGCTATGGTTGGAACAATTGGGGCTGGAACGCTGGTTGGGGTTATGGCTGGAATAACTGGGGCTGGGGACCTGGATGGAGTTACGGTTGGAACAACTGGGGCTGGAATGGTTACTATAGAGGTAATCGCTATGCGTACAATGCAGGAAGAAGAGGGTCAGTAATAAACAATAGCTACCTAAACCGTGCCAACAGAAGTACATCAGCATTATCTAGACGAAATTATTCATCTCGTAGTGCAGTACAATCGAGAGCTAGCAGATCTAACTCTGCAATACGTACATCTAGAAATGGAACATTAAGAAGTTCTTCTTCATCTAGATCTTCTAGTAGTAGAATATCTAGACCAAATACTAGTAGATCATCAAGAGCTGTAAGGTCAACCAGGAGCTCTAGATCTTCATCTGGCACTATTAGATCAACTAGAAGCTCTAGATCTTCAAGTGGTTCTGTTAGATCATCTAGAAGTTCTTCTTCAAGATCTTCAGGTAGTGTACGTTCTTCTAGTAGTTCTAGATCTTCTTCAAGCGGATCAAGATCAAGTGGCAGTAGTAGCAGACGAGGAAGAGGATAATTAACAAACTTTTACAGTAAACTCCTTTTAAAAAAAATTACTTATGAAAAAATTACTTATGCTTTGCATAGGCTTAGCAAGTTCGTCCTATATTTTAGCACAAGACGTATCAGATGCTGTTCGTTATTCTATGGATGAAATTCAAGGAACAGCTCGTTTTAGATCTATGAGTGGTGCCTTTGGTGCTCTTGGCGGAGACATGTCTGCCGTAAATATAAACCCAGCAGGTTCTGCTATTTTCAATAACAGCCATGCTTCTGTTTCTATTGGAGTTTTTAGTAAAAATGATGATATCAACTATTTTAATGGATTTACAACATCGTCTAATTCTAATTTCGATTTAAATCAATTAGGTGCTACATTCGTTTTTATAAATAGAGATGAAAGTTCACCTTGGAAAAAATTCACATTAAGTGCTGCTTATGATAGATCTGCGGACTTTGATGATGATTGGGCTGCTAAAGGTGTAAACCCAAATAATTCGATTGGGGATTATTTTTTAGGTTATGCTAACGGAGTCAATGGACAAGGCTTAAGGCTAGATGAAATTTCTGCATTTGAAGGTGAGACATACTCCCAAGCATATTCTGAAATTGGCTCTTTCTACGGATATGAAAATCAGCAAGCTTTTTTAGGATATGAAGGTTATATTATTGATCCGGTTGAAAACACAGATGAAAACACAGCCTATACCTCTAACATTAATGGGAATGATTTTGACCAAGAATACTACTATGCCAGTAGAGGCTACAATGGCAAACTAGCTTTTAACTTTGCAACAAGTTATGAAGACAAAATATTCTTGGGTATAAACTTGAATACACATTTCATTAATTATGAAAGAAGCACATTTTTGAGTGAAATAAACTCAAATACAAACTCTACCGTTACAAGTGTTGATTTTGAGAATAATCTTTTAACTACTGGAAGTGGTTTTTCTTTTCAATTAGGAGGAATTGCGAAGGTTACGGAAGAGTTTAGAGTTGGCCTATCTTACAATTCGCCTACTTGGTATAGAATATCTGAAGAAACATCTCAATATTTGGCAACAAATAGTTCTGAGGGTAGTACTGTTATAAACCCTAATGTCATAAATATTTTTCCTGAATACAAATTACAAACACCTTCTAAAGTTACAGGAAGTCTAGCTTATGTCTTTGGAAAGCAAGGTTTACTAAGTTTTGATTATTCTATTAAAGATTATAGTGGAGCTAAATTCAGACCAAGTTCCGACATTGTTTTTTCCGCAATAAACAATAGTATTAACAATGCTTTAGACACAGCAAATTCATATAGAATTGGTGGAGAATACAGATACAAACAATTAAGCTTTAGAGGTGGATACCGTTTTGAAGAAAGTCCTTATAAAGATGATACTTTCTATGGAGATTTAACAGGATACTCCCTTGGTCTTGGTTATAATTTTGGAAACCTTAATCTTGATTTGGCTTTTAGTCAAGCAGAACGAGATACAAATTACCAGCTGTATAATGTTGGACTTACTGATTCGGTAGAGTTTCAATCAAAATTCACAGACGTTATTTTAACTCTAGGATTTAAAATTTAGTCATACTTCAAAAAATAACACTCTTCTTTAGAGTAAACAAAACACTCATTAGCTAACAACTCTTGAGTGTTTTTTTATTTTATATGAATTTTGTTTTACATACTATTACATATCAATTGAACACAAAAACAAAGCGTATTCAATTTTAATCTATCTAGTATACCCAGCTAGGTTTTAATCCAATCACAATCATCTAAACCTCTAACCCTATCTAAAACGAACCAATACTAAACACAAAATCTAAATACTATAACGAATAACTCAGTACATTAACTAAACATATATAGACAGATTATTACCAACAAAAACCGATATATAAAAAAGCCTGAACTTAATATTCAGGCTTTTTTTGATGATTATTTTATTCCTACTTATCGTCGTAGTGTAAAATGGGCTTTGAACTCTTTAATTTGGTTGGTAAGGGGTTCTTCGTATTCTACTGTAAACCAGTAGTCGCTCGATGGCATATTGTTGCCGTTGAACGTTCCGTCCCATCCCTGACCTGTC